>OLXK01000600.1_pt1 | contig 33391 bp, 30 predicted proteins | sample 1674321 | NCBI WGS metagenome assembly OLXK01 (sample SAMEA103958162, study PRJEB25191) | human gut metagenome | reverse complement strand
AATTATATAAACAAAAGTCTCTTAAATAAAATTAAGAGACTCTTTTTTATTTATTTTACTAATCCTAAATATTCTAAAAGTATTTTAGCAATTTCTGAATTATGAATCATATTGCTTAAAGTCTCATCCTCTTGAATGTCAAAATTTTCTTTATCAGAAGTATTTTGATAAGCCTCTAAAACTAAAGTTATTGTATTCGCTTCTTCTTGCCAATTAGTAGTATCATCTATATGAATACTAGTATCCCTATTAACAATTGTATTTAAAACATCTTCAACAAAACTATCATCAATATCATGACTACCAAATGCTTCAATATTATTTTTTAATTCCTCAATATCATTTAAAGTCATATTGTTAATATCTAAATTTTTTATATTCTTAACAAGATTAAAAGTTGTACCAATACTAACTGCTTGTGATTTTAAAGTTGTAGATAGTGTAAAATCATACAATGGTAGATTAGTATTTTCATCTAATGGTAACATATTTAACCCTTTTGTACCAAGCGTATCATTTAACATTTCTCCACATAGTTTAGAAGCAATTATACCATCGCTTGCAAGAAGCATTAAAGAAGTTATATCTTCACCTTTTATTTTTTCAAAAGCAATATTATTATCTTCATCTTCTACAAATAATGCTAATCCTTTTTTAGATACTTCTGTTAAAATTTCAAATTCCCAAACAGCAGTATTATTTATAATAGCCTTTTTATCATCATCTGACAAATTAATTTGATATCCTGTTGATTTTAACATTTCAGTTACAATTTGAAAAGCATATTCGCTAGTTACTTTGGATTTAACTAAAGCATCAAAAGTTGTAGCAAATTGATTAGAAATTTCTAAATAATTAGTAGTTTCTAAATAATTATCAGAAAAAATATTATCAATGCTACTTAACTTTACTAACTCCACACTAATATCAACTAAATTTGCTCTTTCACTTTCCCAATCAATTCCATCAAAGGATAAATCATCAAATGATATTATTTGATCTATCTTAGTAAGTTCAAAAATTTTCACTATTAACTCTTCTTCATGAGAAGAAATTAAACGAAGAGATAAAATTTTATTCGTAAAGTCTTTAAATTTCATTTCATTAGCAACAATATTTAAATCAAGTTGATAACTATTTTCACTATCAAAATGTTCTTCTAATTTTAATTCTTTTGATAAATCATAGATATCAAAAATATTATTTAAATCTTTAGTAAAATCATTTTTTAAATAACTTGATGTTATATATTTTGACATTTCATCAAAACTTGTATTTGCAAATATCTTTTCAAGATAATCAATCATAATTGGCGCAAGGTATTTTTCCGATATTTGTAATTTAAAAATTTGTTCAGTTAAAATTGGCAATCTAGTTCTAACCTTTTGATTATCCAATACAACAGATAGATTATCTTGATTAAAATTAGTATCAATAATAAACACAATTGCCTCTTTTAAAGTAGCTCCCAAAATATGAAGTTCTGTTTGCCAATCAATATCTTCTTTCAACATTTCCTCAACATCAATACCAATTTCTGATGGCATAAATGATAAAATTTTTCTTACAAATACATTTTCATGATTTTCAACTAGTTTCATAGATAAAATTCCATTGATAGCCTCTTGTAACTTTAATTCAAATTCAGAGGTAACATCAATTAAATTTTCTTCTTTATTTTGAAAATAATCTAAAACTTTTAACTCTTTTAAAATATTATAATTCTTAACTAAGATGTTAAAATCATTAGTTAAATAGTTTTGCAAATATTCAGGAGTAATAATACCAACAAATTCACTTAAATGATTCTTATTGAAATAATCATCTATATATTGAATAACAAGAGGAACAAAATATTTTTCTGAAAGTTGCATTTTAAAAGTCTCATCAATTACATCTGTTAAAATCTCAATAATATGATCGTTTTCTAACATAACTGTCATATTATCTTGATTAAGTTTAGCCTCAATGATTAATTCTAAAATACTTACTGCCATTTTTGCGACGCTGTCAACTTCTTGATGCCAATCAATATTTTCATTTAACATTTCACTTATTTTTTCTTGATCATAATCTGTAAACATAAAAGCAGTTTGAACTAATTTTTTTTCTTGATTTTCTAATAATTTCAAACCAAATAATTGCTCAATTACATTATCTAATTTAGTTCTTAATTCATCTGTAATACTAAGATTTGGATTTTCTCCCGAAAAATAAGCCAAAATTTCATTTTCATCAAGGGTTTTATATATATCTACTAATGTTAAAAAATCATTTGCTAAATCATTTTTTAAATAATGACTATCGATTAAACCTATTAAATGCTCAAAATTATTTTCTTTTAATAAATCATCTAAATAACAGATTAAAATTTTAGATAATCCTTTTTCAGATATTTCTAAATTAAAACCTTCATTTAAAGCATTAGATATATTTAATTTTATGTTTTCATTCGTTAAAATATCTTCTACACTAATATGATTAAAATCAATTTCTTGAGCAATTTTTAAAATTGAAACAAAAAATTTTTGAGATTTTTCTAAATCTTGATTGATATCAATCTTTACTAACTCATCATAATTAAGATTACTTCTTTTAATTAAATCAATATTATCATCTTTTACCTTTAAAACATTAATTAATGTTGGATATGCTACTTTAATAATTTTACTTTTGGCAAGATATGATGTAATACTATGAATATCATCTTCATTTAATTCATCAATCATTTGGTTTATGTCTTGATCTTCTTTTGTAAAACTTTGGAAAAGTTCAATCGCCCTTGGTAAATAAGCACCAATTCCATCTAATTCCTTAATTAAATTAATCTTACCATATTCCGTTTCAATTGATAAATTTTGACCAAAATATTTAGCACTAACCCCAAATTTACCATCTTTTTCCTTACCTAAATTAGATGTTAATTTCAAAATTATAGAACCATTGGTAATTTTGTTTACAACTTCTTTTGTCTCATTTAAATTAGAATCATAAGTTGCCGTTTCATTTATAATAACTTTACTAGTTTCTAGTGCTCCATAAACTGGTAATATTAAAACCACAAACAAAACTAAATAAGAACAAATACCTAAACATCCTCCTAAGATGCGACTTAAAAGATTATGTTTTTTAGCTTTTGCAAAAGGAAGTACTAAACGTAAAACTAATCTTATTAAAGGAGAAACAATTAAAAAAATTAAAATAGCAAAAATAATATATAAAATCACTCCAACAATTGATAACAAAACATCATCAACCAAAACATCTAGTTTTGTTTCAATTAATTCGTTAAGATTACCATTAAAATAATTGTTAGCAATTTCAGTTTTCACAATACCACTAATTGATACTTCTTCGGTTAACACTTCTCCACTATAAGAAATATTAGCATGAATAATCCCTTTCCCAATTGGTTTTATAAAAAGGAAGACTAACAATAAAGGCAAAATTCTACTTGCTAAAACCAATGAAGTATGAATAACTCCTTTACGAAAGCCTTTAAAAGTATAAAATATAATTGATAATACTATTAAAACATCCAAAACGATGAGAATAATTTTTAAAGCTGTAACTAGCGATTCACTCATACGAAACCTCCTTTGTTCGTATAATTATACCATAATGTTTCTTTATTTACAAGTAGTTTTATACTATCTTTATTGTTAATCCTAAGGCTTTTAATTTATTTATTAAATCTTCATATCCCCTTAAGATAACCTCAACATTATCAATAGTTGTAAGTCCTTTAGCAATTGCTCCAATTACAATACAAGCAAAGCCACATCTTAAGTCATGCGCATAAATATTAGTTGCTTCTAAAGAGGAAGAATTTATATATATCTTATCATGAATAACTTCAATCTTTCCCTTTGCTTTTACAATTTCCAAAACATGGGAAACTCTTTTAGGATAAATGGTATCAATAATAATAGAAGGAGTTATCGCTTTGGTACACACAACGGTTAAAATTTGTTGTAAATCGGTAGGAAAAGCTGGATAAAAAGAGATCTTTTTCTCAATTCCTTTAAGCGGATAATCCTTTTTGATTTCAATACTATTCTTATTTTCTAAAACATGGACACCCAATTGTTTAATGGTTTTAATTACTTCACGTAAATGCGGCACATAGACATTTTCAATTTTTATATCACTTTTATCCACGGCTGCCGCTAAAAGCATATAACTACCAGCCTCAATTCGATCACTCATAATATTAAAATAAGCACCATTTAATTTTTTGACACCAATAATTTCAATAGTATCATTATCTAAAATCGTAATTTTAGCACCCATTTTATTTAATAAATGAATTACTTGAAGTACTTCTGGTTCTAATGAAGGATTTTTAATAATTGTTGTTGCTTTTCTTATTACAGATATGTATAAAATGTTAATGGTCGCCCCAACCGATTTTTGAAAAAGTCGAAAACTATGATTTTTATTATTCACTGTTTTCTTTTTAAAAATAAGCAAATCGTTATCTTCTGTAATTTTATAACCGACACTCTTAAAAGCCTCGATGTGATAATCAATAGGCCTTTTGGTAAATGAACATCCTCCAGGATAGCTTGTTTTAAAATTTTTTCGACAAGCTACTAATGCTCCCATAATATAATATGATGCCCTAATTTTATGTACATCTTCTGGTTGTAACTTTATTTGAATTTTATTTCTTTTTAAATACATTCGTTTTTTATCTTCTAAATAAATAACCTCAATCCCAACTTGTTTTAACAAATTAGCTAGCATTAAAACATCACTAATATTTGGCACATTATTAAGAATAATCAAATCATCAGTTAAGATACTACAAACCATTAAAGGTAGCGTCGCATTTTTTGAACCACTAATACTAATTTTACCATTTAGTGAAGTAGTTCCTTCGATTTCTAATTTCAAATTTATCACCTTTGTTACAATTTATGCGAAAATATTAGAAAATATAATTAAATATGATTGAATTTTTTTAAATTTTATGATATCATATATGATAGGTTTTAAATTATCAATCAAAAGAAGGGAGAAGTCATGAGATATCGAATAGAAAAAGATCTTTTAGGACAGCGCCAAGTTCCTGCCGAAGCTTACTACGGTATTGAAACTTTACGTGGAAAAGAGAATTTTGAAATTACAAAACGTGGTATTTGTAGACAAATGATAAAAGCTTTAGCCATTGTCAAAAAAGCTGCTGCTAAAGCCAATGTTGATGCTTTAAACATTGATGAAAAAGTAGGTAAAGCAATTATGCTTGCTTGTGATGAAATCTTAAATGGACGACTCCATGGACAATTTGTAACTGATTTGATTCAAGGTGGAGCCGGAACTAGTATGAATATGAATGCTAATGAAGTAATTGCAAATCGTGCAAATGAGCTTCTTGGTGGTAAAAAGGGTGTATATGATTTTGTTCATCCTAATGATCATGTAAACTTTGGTCAGTCAACTAACGATGTTATTCAAACAGCAGGTAAAATTGCTATTGTTAAACAACTTAAAAAACTTCAAGTGGAACTTAAGAAACTTTATAACTCTTATCTTAATAAAGCGAATGAATTTAAAGATGTTATTAAGATGGGAAGGACTCATCTACAAGAAGCTTTACCACTTAGATTAGGTCAAGAATTTAGTGCTTATGCTAGTGCCTTAAATCGTGATATGAAAAGAATTGATTTAGCAATTGAGGCCTTGCTTGAGGTGAATATGGGTGCTACCGCAATTGGTACTAGTCTTAATGCCAATGAAAAATATCGTAAAAAAGTTATTTATTATTTAAATAAATTTTCCGGTGAACAAATTAAACCTGCTAAAGATTTAATTGATGCCACGCGTAACTTTGATACTTTTGGTCAGGCTAGTAGTACTTTAAAATTACTCGCTTTAAACTTATCTAAAACTGCTAGTGATTTACGCTTAATGGCAAGTTCTGGTATAAATGGCTTTAGCGAAATCACTCTCCCTCACGTTCAACCTGGCTCTTCAATTATGCCTGGTAAATATAATCCTGTTGTTCCTGAAATGGTGAATCAAGTTTGCTTTTATGTTATCGGTCTTGATGTTACAATTACTAAAGCTATTGAGGCTGGTCAACTTGAACTAAATGTTTTTGGACCAATTATTTTAATGAGCCTGTTTGAACAACTAACCACTCTTAGAAGAGCAACTAGAACATTTAATAATCTTGCAATTAGTGGTCTAACTGCTAACACGAATAAATATAAAACAGACAATAGCATCTACTTAATAACTGCTTTATCACCACACTTAGGTCATGAGGAAGCATGCAATGTAGTCAACGAAGCAATTAGTAGTGAAAAGACTATCAAACAAGTTTTATTAGACCACCATATTTTAAGTGAAGAAATTATAAATATGGTCTTAGATGAAAATAACATTACTAATCCTGGTATTGCTTTAGAGAATATCTTAAAAGAAAAAAAAGAACAAGAATAAAAATATATGATTTTATCAATGATGAAAAAGGAGTAAATTTACTCCTTTTTTTATAGTTTGATATATTAGCATCTTTAAAGATCATTACTAAATATCTATGTTATCTTTTTGTCATTTTTTTCTTAATTTATTGAATTAAAAATTACAAAAAACAAAAGAGTTAACTTCCTTATAATTTAGAATGTTAACTTTTCATACTATATTTTAAATATGATTTTTTTAAAGGTTCATTTTATTCAACTTTAATTGTTTTAGCCCATTCAAGAAATTGATCTTTGTATTCATCAAATTCAGATTCTTTAGACCAAAAATTCATCGTATAATATTTACTAGTTCCCTCTTTGGTAATAAGCATATATTTAAAGGTTATATTTTGAGCGGTTGCGGTATAATACGCATAGCAAAAGGTTACACCATCTTCATCATAATTCATAATATCTGCTGTCTTGCCTGATACATTTAACACTTTTTGAGTATAATGTTCAAGTTGATTATCAGAAACTCCTACAGAAGTTTTATATTCACCATTTCCCATAAACCCAATTTTACTAGTAAGCAGTAAAACTTGTGCATTTTCATCATTGCCATATTTAAATTTATTAGTAAGTGTTACCGTAATTCCGTTCGATGAAAATTCTTTTGGCTTACTTGCACAAGATGATAGAGTACTTACCATTATAAGCATTACTCCAAGCATTAGAACAATTTTAAATTTTTTCATAATTACCTCCATTAAATTTTAAAATTTCATTCTCTTTTAATTCATTTAACATATACTTGCCAATTCTAATTCTTTTAAGTGTCTTTACAGTATTACCACCCCTTATTACTAAGCGTCTAATTTGATGGTACTTGCCATCTGTTAATATAATTTGAAAACTATTATCATTTATTATTTTAACTATCGTTTCTTTAGTTATCTTGTTGCGAATAGTAATAGGGGTTTTTAGACTTTCTAATAATTTTTGATCAATTGGTTTTTCTAAAGTAACAATATATTCTTTTTCAACATTTTCATAAGAATTTGCGAGATAATTTGAAAAAGCACCATCATTTGTTAGAATTATAAGACCGCTACTTTCTTTATCAAGCCGACCAACACAAAAAACTCGATAAGGTAAATTAACCTGATTTATAATATTATTTTTTATATTAAGATTGTTTGTACAAATAACTCCAACTGGTTTATGATATAAATAATAAACATATGGTACCTTAGATAAAATGATACCATCTACCATAATTATATCACATTCTTTTACAATATATGATAATTGATGATACTGATTATTTACTAAAACACGTTTTTGCTCAATTAAAGACTTTACTTGACTTTTAGTATAGTTACCACACTCTTTTAAATATTTAGCAAGATGTATTTTAGAAGATGAACTCATACTCTTCTTGTCTTTCATCCTTTTTAGTAATAATTTTGTAGTGCCGCCTTTGTGGATTAGAACTAATCCGACCATTTGGTAAGATATTATCACAAAGCGGTACTAATAATATTTGATACCCTTCTTTTTCAAATTGAAGAACATCATATTCGGTTTTAACTAATTTTATAAAATGCGACCATAAATCATTTTCTCTTAAAGTTTGTGGACAATTTTTACCACTAAAAAAATGATGTGGTCGAATACTATCTAACGTTAGGTGATATTTATCTAATAATCTAGCAACTAATTTACTTGCCAATTGATAGTTAAGATATATATCATCACCTTGATTAACACAAATTTCAATTCCGATACCATTATTATTGCCACCACGATTAGCAATTGTTTGATAAGTTTGATTAAAATATGTTTCTCCTAAATAATATACATTATCTTTTATTACTACTAAGATTCCATCATCATTTATATCTGATTGAGAAAGAGTTTTAGTAGCAGTTGGAACTACAACACTTGTCTTTTGATTATTGATATAATAATATCCATCTTTAATTGTAACTTTACAATCACTTTGTTGAATGATGTTAGTATGATACAATTTATAATCAAAGTTAGTACCATCTCCTGCATGGTAGGCGATTTCATTATCAGGAATATTGTGATAAATTCCGTCATTACCAACAACATATTGAAAACTAGCATTATATTGTGTATCGTTATGAATTTGCGTTTTAACAACATTACTCCAATATCTAGCATTTCTTTTTCTATTGGTATCTCCTGTATCATGAATTACAAGATACTTTTTTTCTTTAATTCTACCATCACGATTGCTATTTGACTTAGGGGCAAAATTTTCTTTAATTTCTAAATTCGAAAAAAGGTATGGAAGTATACTACTAATAAGATGATGTTTATAATTAAATTCATATCCATATACAATTATATCTTTTGTAAAAACATCTTTTGATAAATCTTTAAAATACTTTAATACTTTATTCATTTTAAACCTACTATTTTTTCCATGTTTTAGGAGTAAACAAAATGAGTACTGGCAAAATTTCTAATCGACCAATTAACATTGCAAAAGTTAAAATAATCTTGGAAAAATGATTATATAAATCAAATGATCCATACGGACCTACTGACTCAAGTCCCGGTCCAATATTAGAAAGACAAGAAATAGTGGCTGAAAAGTTTGAAACAAAACCATGAGTAACTTCTTTCCCTGCTACATCAATTATAGTTCCATTAATAGGGTCACAAGATAAAATTAAAATAATAATAAAAGTCAAGAAAAAATATAAAGTGATAAAAGCAAAAACATCATGAATTGTCGTCTCCTCAAGGGTTTTACCTTCAAATTTAGTTTTAGATATATATCTAGGATTAATCAATTTACGAATTTTAGTAAAAATTCCTTTAAAACCAATTACTAATCTAGATATTTTAATTCCTCCACCTGTTGAACCGGCCATTGCCCCCGATATCATTAAGATAAGAATAATACATTTAGAAAGTTCTGGCCAATATTCATAATTAGTTGTTGAATAACCCGTTGTAGTAATAATTGATGCTACTTGAAAATAAGAATGTCTAAAAATTTCCTCTAAATTAAGTGCGCTTAAACTTTGTAAATTGTCAATTTGACTACCAATAACATTAAAACAAATTATGAGAACAGAAATCACAATAATAGTTAAATAAGTTTTTAATTCTTCACTTCTAAAAACTTCTTTACATTTTCCAATTAAAATCAAATAATATAGACTAAAGTTAATTCCAAATAAAATTAAAAAAGTTGCTATTACATATTGAGAATAGGCACTAAAATATTCCATACTATTTGTAGCAAAACCAAAACCACCAGTTCCTGCACTACCAAAAGCTGTTAAAAGGCTATTAAACAAATCCATTTGATATACACTACCATCGGAAGTTATATTTTTAGGCCTAAATAATAAGAAGATAACTTCAACAATGGTGAGGCCCAAATAAATCAAATAAAGGATTCTAGTGGTCATTTTCATTTTAGATGCCAACTTTCCTACTTGAGGCCCAGGACTTTCAGCCTTTAATAAATGAAGTGAAGAGCCATCATCACTTTCGGGAATAAAAATTAAAATGAAAACGAGAATTCCCATTCCTCCAATCCAATGAGTAAAACTACGCCAAAAAAGTGAACTATGAGCTAATTTTGTAATATCAGGAATAATACTAGCTCCCGTTGTAGTAAATCCTGACATTGTTTCAAACAAAGCATCAATATAATTGGGAATATCTTTATTAATAACAAAGGGCAAAGCGCCGAAAATAGTCATTACAATCCATGTTAAGGCACATACCGCAAATCCTTCTTTTTGGTATAAACCATTTCTGTTTGGTTTTAATAGTTGCAATAGTTTACCCAAAATAATTAAACAACAACTAGGTATTAGAAAGGATAAAATATATATATAATTTTCTTTATAAATAATAGAAACAACAAAAGGGAAAAACATTAAGATTCCTTCAAGAATCATTATTTTACCAACAATTTTACCAATTACTTTAAAATTCATATCATTACCTATTCAAAAGCATCCATTAAATCATCAAATTGTTGATGCGTAGTAACAACTAATACTCTATCATTGAGTTGGATAAAGTCATTACCACTAGGAATTAAAACATTACCATCTCTTATAATGCATGCTATTAAACAATTTTCTTTAATATTTAAATCTTTTAAGGGTTTATTATAAAATTTTTCCTTTTTCTTTGCATCAAATTCTAAAGCCTCAACTTGATTATTAACTAGTTTATATAAAGTTAAAACATTGCTACCTCTTTTATTGGAAAGTGCTCTAATATAACTAATAATTTTACTTGCTACAATATCTTTAGGTGAAACAATACTAGCAATTCCTAAATCATTTACCATTGTAAGAAAACTGTTGCGTTTGATTTTAGCGATAACCTTTTTTATTTTAAGTCCTGTTGCATACATTGAAACAATAATATTTTCTTCATCTACATTTGTTAAAGCAATACATGCATCTGAGGCCTCAATACCTTCTTCAATTAATAACTCATGGTCAGTTCCATCACCACAAATCACATCAACTTTTGGCAATAATTCTGCCATTTCCTCTGCCCGATTTTTATTCATTTCAATTAACTTAATATGATATTTTTTATTAGATAATTCTTTGGCTAAATAGTAACTAATCTTACCCCCACCTATTATCATAATATTTTTAAGTGGCGACTTAATTAAATTTAATTCCTTTAAAAAGGTTACAAGACTACTAGCGTTTGCAGTAATACTAAGTCGATCACCTTGTTCGATTTTAAAATTACCATTAGGAATAATAACATTACCAGCTCGTTGAATAGCACAAATTAAAACCTTTGTTTTAATTTTTTTATTCATTGTAATTAAAGTTTCACCAATTAAAGGATTATTTTCCTCTACTAAAATTTCTACTAAATTAACTTTACCTTTAGCAAAAGGTTCCAACTTTAATAAAGATGGTAAATTAACCATATTAATAATTTCATCTGCTGTTTCTTGTTCAGGATTTACCACCATAGAAAGTCCTAATTCTTCTTGCATAAGTTTTGTTTGGCGTAAATATTCAGGATTTCTAACTCTAGCAATCGTGGAACTAGCACCAAGTTTTTTTGCAACCATTGAAACTAAAATATTAATCTCATCCTCAGGTGTCACCGCAATCACTAAATCAGCAAACTTAACTCCCGCTTCTTCTTGAATATCAAGACTAGCACCATTACCAACAACTCCCATCACATCATATCTTTCAATTAATTCTTCTACCTTTTCTCGGTTATTATCAACAATAACGAGGCTATGACCTTCTTTGCTAACATGTTCAATAATCGTCTTACCAATTTTACCACAACCAATTACAATTATTTTCATAATATATATCCTCATTCCAAATAATAAAACCCTAGAACGACTAGAGTTTTATTATAAAAATATTTAGTTATATTATAACACACTAAAATAGTGATGTCAATTTTATTATTAGTTTTTATCCTTGAACCTCAATTTTCTCTCCATTGTCAATATTAGTAAATAAATAATAATTAGAACCATCTTCTTTGGTTAAATATTCACATAAAAATTTAGATTGAATTTCATTAAATTCTACTTCAATTTTTATTTTATTGTTATTATTAGAATCTTTCACTTCAATTTTTTCTTTCTTACCATTTATTTCTTTCTCAATTTCAATAACCATTTTCCCATTTTTTTGTTTAAATTCCATTTCAAATTCATTAACAGTTCTACCATTTTTTACTACTTCATATTCATACTCAGTTTTATTATTTTCTTTTTCTTGAGAAATTTTTACATAATTATCTTTATCAAAAATAATTTCTAATTCTATTTCTAGTTCATCTTTTTCAACTTCTTTTTCACCAAATACCTTATATTCTTGACCATCAACGATAGCAATGCCTTCTAAAGTAGTTTCCACTTCATCCTTATCTTTGCCTTTATCATCATCATTTACAATCGTTTCTTTGTAATAAATAATATATGTTTGTTCTTCATTATCTAAACCTTGACCATTATATGTAATTTTAGTTTCATATAAATCTTTATCCGATTCTTCTACAACAAACTTATTTTCAATATCATCAACAATGGTTGCCATACTTTTTACAAAATTTGCAAGTTCATTAAAATCAAGTTCAAATTGTTTTGTTAAAAGCACCTTTTGATTACCCCCTCTTTGACTTGATAAATTTACTGTATTGGTTTCTAATTGATTATCTAAAAAACCTATTGATGCCACAATATTTTGAGAATAGATATCTTTTATGCTCATTGAATGATTCGTAAATGTTTTTTTACAAGATATAACCATCATTGATACTAACCCTAATCCTAACATTGAAATAATTAACAAAAATAACTTACTTTTTTTCATTTATATTTACCTCTTTCTTTTATATTCATCTATTAAACAAATGAAATTAAAAATTTATTGGTAAATTTTAATTTTTTTCCTCAAATATATACTCATAATAATTATCATAAATAATAATTAACACTTCACCCTTATAATTTTTTGTCTCTACATCGCACAAGATTTTACTATTCGTCATTTCAAATTCCATTTTATTATTAAGCTTACCTTCATAATCTTTATCTTCAATCGAAATTTTATTGACATTTAATTCTTGTTTAATTTCAATTTCTAATGATTTTTGTTTTTTATTTTGATTATAATATATAAATTCATATTCATTTTCAGCATTTTCAATTTCTTGACAAACCTCAATATAATACGTATTAGTTATATATATTAGCAAAGTAGTTTCTATTTCTAATCCTTCAACTTCTTTTTCCCCCATAACTGAATATTCTTTATCATTCATATATAAACATCCTACAATATGAGAAGAAACTTCATCTATATCACTATTCTCTTCATCGGTTTCTTCATTAAAATAAAACCATACTTCTTCATTATTCACCTTAAAGTTATACATATATTGATAAGTTTTTTTATCACTTTTATATAAATTCACATCTATATTGGCCAAATTTAAATAGTTTTGGGCTAATATTAAATATGACTCTATTTCTTTTTTTACTTCATCTTGATTATTGTTAGAAAGTAAAACTCCTTGATTCATTGATGATGCTTCAATTAAACTATAAACACCTAGAGTCTGATAGGCTAATTGCTTTTTAGCTTTAGACATTGAAATTTCAACTTTATTAAAACGATTCACTTTACCATCTATATTGATAACAATAATAAACGTAATAAAAATTAAGAAGAAAGATAATAAAAGTCCCCAAACAAATTTATGATTTTTTTGTTTGCTATCCGTTTTTATAGGTTGATATATCACATCATTTAAGAAAGAAGAATCAAAAGTTGGCGTTTCAACTTCTTCTACTAAATGATTAAGATGTTTTTTTAAATCTTTAGTTTTCATTTTCTTCTTCCACCTTTCTTTTTAATTTTTTAATGGCTTTATTATAAAGCCAAAGGACTGTACCTAAGGGCATTTCTTTCATTTTTGCAATTTCTTTAAACTTTAAATTATCAATAATATGTAAAATAACTATTTCTCTTTGTTTTTCATCTAAATAATCTAAAAGATAAAATAAATTAGGAACATCAGTTTTACTTTCTTCTTTAATAGAATATATATATTCTTCATCATTGATAACTCTTTTTTGTTTATGATATTCATTAATGGCTAAATTTCTAGCAATTGTTACAAGAAAATTAAAATAATTGGTATTCTTTTTATATTTATCAATATTATTTAAAAATCTCATATATGTTTCTTGTAAAAGATCTTCGCTTGATTGGCGGTTTCTAATAATATCATATATAAAGACATATAATTGTTTACTGGTTTCATAATAAAATTCTTCAAAAGAATCATAGTTTCCAACTCTAAATTCTTCAATAATATCTTCTAAATTTCTTATATGAGGTTTTTGATTCATAACATTTCCTTCTACTGATTAAACAAAATTTAATACAATTTTATTGGTTTTCTTTAATTATATTTTAAATAAATAAAAAAGCCAATCATTTGGCCTTTTTAATTTAAAATTAACATCAAAACAAATATTACAATAATTGGAACAAGACTACCACCTAATAATTGGTAGATGGTATGTCTTTTCATTTTAATGCTAGATATATATACAGCAACTCCTATTAACAAACCGATAATTGCAATAATATATAATTTAAAATAAACAAATAGCATAATCGGACCAATAATTCCACAAGCATGTCCACTAATTTTTAAGTGAAAAAACTGATTTACAATTGCTATTCCTAATCCTGATAACAAGTATTCAAGATAAATTAGCCAAAGTCCTTTTGTATAAGAAGCAAAAAGTCCAATAATACAACCTAAAATATAACCTGCTACCGCAAATATAATGGCTAAATTTCGTTGTCCATTTCTTCCCTCATTTTTAAAAAAGGGGATAAATTTTTGTAAAGGATAAGCAAGGAGTGGCAAAAAACCCAAAAAGAAAAGACTTAACAGATAGTACCAAATATTAGGATAAATTTCTGCTTTGAAAATTAAAAGCAAACTCAAAGTAACTATTGCCATAAAAGGAGCAACTGTTAAAATTCTAATAATTTTATGTATTTTATTAACTGATTTTTCCATCTCTAAATCTACCTTTTTAATCTATGAAACAATTTCAAACTGTGAATTATAAAGTTCAGCATAGAATCCTTTTTTTGCAAGTAATTGTTCATGAGTTCCTTGTTCAATTATATCACCTTTATTCATTACCAAAATAATATTTGCATTTTTAATTGTTGAAAGCCTATGAGCTATAACAAAGGAAGTTCGACCAATCGTTAACTGATCCATTGCATTTTGTATAACAATTTCGGTTCTTGTATCAACTGACGAGGTGGCCTCATCCAAAATTAACAATGGTGCATCTTTTATCATTGCCCTTGCAATTGTTAATTGTTGTTTTTGTCCTTCTGATATATTAATAGAATCATCTAATATTGTATCATAACCATTAGGCAAAGTTTGAATAAAATGATGTAATCCTACCGCTTTACATACCTTATCTAAAGTTTCTTCGGTAACATTTTCTTTGTTATAAACAAGATTCTCTCTTACAGTACCATGAAATAACCATGTATCTTGTAAAATCATATCAAACAAATTATGAACTTCTTCTCTTTTCATATCTTTAATTGAAACACCATCTATTAAGATATCACCACTAGTAACCTCATAAAATCGCATTAATAGATTTACAATTGTTGTTTTCCCAGCCCCTGTAGGTCCCACAATTGCCACCTTTTGACCGCTTTTTAATTTTATTGAAAAATTTTTAATAATTATATTATTATCATTATAACCAAATTGGACATTTCTAAATTCTACATCACCTTTTACTTCTTCAAGTTTTTTATCTTTCTTACTTTCATCTTCTAAATTAGGAGCTTCTAACATCTCAAATACTCTTTTTGAAGCAGCTGATGCTTGTTGAATGGAAGTAAGCGATTGAGCAAATGTTGAAAGAGGTTGCGAAAATAATCTAGCATAAATTGTAAACGATATAATTGTACCAAAACCAACATTTGGGTTGCCATTTAAAATTAAGAAAACACCAACAATAAAAATAGAAGCATATGATAGGTTTCCAGAAAAATTCATAATTGGTTGCATTAAGCCTGAAAGAAACTGTGATTTATAATTATTGCGATATAATTCATTATTAATAACATTGAATTGTTCTATTGCTTTATTTTCACCATTATAAGATTTAACAACATGATGATTAGAATAAATTTCTTCAATATGACCATTCATATCACCTAAATTTTTTTGTCTTTTATTAAAATATTTTTGGGAAAAACTTAAAATTAAAAAGATTAAAAGAAAACCAATAACCGATGAAGTAATTGTTACTAAAGCAAGTACCCAATTCACTAAAAACATCATTATAATAACACCGATAAATAAGGTAATAGCATTGACTAAGTTAGAAATCGTAGAACTTAAAGTTTGCGAAATGGTATCAACATCATTTGTAATTCTTGATAAAATATCTCCTCTTGTTGTTGTATCAAAATAACTTAAAGGTAATTGATTAATTTTTTTATTAATATCACTCCGTAAACGCTTTGAAGTTTTTTGTGTTACATCAGCCATAATAAATTGTTGCCCATAATTAACAATGGCACCTAAGATATATATACTAATTAAGAAATAACAAATCTTTAAAAAATCAGGCATATGAATACCATCAATTGATTTGATTCCCGATTCTATAACATCCATTAAATCATTGATTTTATTTGGTCCTATAATGCTTGTGATGGCAGCAATCATTGCAAAAATTAATGCAACAATAATTGCCACAACGTAAGTCTTACAATATTTTAACAATTTACCAAGTGCTTTAAAATCTGCTTTCTCTTTTGTTGCATACATATTTCTTTGTGGTCCCGGCATCTTATAACTCCTCCTTTGATAGTTGTGATAGAGCAATTTCTTGATATAGACTACATGATTTAAGTAATTGTTTATGCGTACCCATTCCAATAATTTTTCCTTCATCTAAAACAATAATATTATCAGCATTCATAATAGTACCAATTCTTTGAGCAATAATGATAACGGTAGTATCTTTTAAATTTTCTTTTATTTTTTTTCGCACTAACATATCCGTTTTATAATCAAGAGCTGAAAAAGTATCATCAAAAATGATAATGGGTGCATTTTTATAAAGTGCTCTTGCAATAGAAATTCTTTGTTTTTGTCCACCCGAGAAATTACTACCACCTTGAGCAACCATACTATCAAGTCCTTGTTCTAAATCTTTAACAAAATCAGCCTTAGCAATATCCAAAGCCATATCCATTCTTTCTTGATCTATGATAGGGGATCCATATGTAATATTATCTTGAATCGTTCCTTTAAACAAAGCTGCTTTTTGAGAGGCAATTGCAACAAGATTTCTTAAATCTTTAACTTTATAATCTAAAACATTTATACCATTGACAAGAACTTCACCACTTGTTGCATCATAAAATCTTGGAATTAAATTAATGATTGTTGACTTACCAGAACCAGTTGCACCAATAATAGCAAGGGTTTCTCCTTTATTTACTTTAAATGAAATATTACTAATAGTAGGCAAGGAATCTTTATTATATGAAAAAGAAACATTTCTAAATTCAATTTCACCATTTGTTTTTCTAAATTCTTTGCTTGATTGCCATCTATAATACTTGGTTTGGTTTTCAAAACCTCATATATACGATTACCCGATACAATTGTTCTTGGTAGAATAATAAAAATCATAATTAGCATCATAAAGGCCATAACAACTTGAATAGCATATTGAGAAAAAGCTGTCATATTACCAATAACATTCACTCTTTCTAAAACAATATCACTGAAATTATTACTTGTGACATTGTTAATTAAAATAGCGCCAATTAAATAGATTGCAATCATTAAGCCATTCATACAAATATTCATAATAGGACTTAATAAACCCATTGCTTTACTAGTAAATAAATTGGTTTTAGTAATATCATTATTAACATTTTCAAATTTTTGAGTTTGATATGTTTCCGCATTAAAGGCTCTAACAACTCTAACTCCTGAAATATTTTCTCTTGTTCTATCATTTAATTCATCAGTTAATCTTTGAATTTTTTTAAAACGTGGTAAACACAAAGCAATTAAAATTCCAACACAAATAACAATGATTATCACACAAATAATTGTAGCAAGCGTCCATCTCACATCAGTTGCTGATATTTTGCAAATTGCCCAAATCGCCATAATTGGAGCTTTAAATAAAAGTTGAACTCCCATTGCCATAAAGTTTTGCATTTGAACCACATCATTGGTTGTTCTTGTAATTAAACTTGGAGTTGAAAATTTATCATTTCAACATTAGAAAAACTAGTTATTCTTTTAAAAAGTTTTTCTCTTAAAGTCATTGAAAAAGAACTAGCAACTTGAGAAATTAAATAACTACAAATAATTGCACTAATCATACTCCCTGCTGCACAAAGTAACATCATACCACCATTTTTCCAAACTTCGGTCATTGTGTCTGTGCCACTTTGAACAATTTTTGTTAATTCTTTAGTATAATCTGGCATTTTTAATTCAAGCCAAACTTGAACAATAATAAAACCTATTGCTATAATTATAAAAAACCAATCTTTTTTCTTAATATATCTAAATAAATTTATCATATTATACCTCCTTTTTATCAATATTATTTTTATAAATTTTTATTTTAATTATCGCTATCTTTTTTAATTGCCTTAAATTGTTTTTCAAACTTCACAATAGATTGTTTCATTTTTTTAGAAATTTGAATAAATTTTTCTAAATCCTCAATACCTACCTCTTCAATCATTTTAATTGTAATATTAATAAGTACTTCTTTATACTTTGTTGTTAAAATTTCCCCTTTTTTTGTTAAAATAATTACCGTTTTTCTAGCATCTTTTGTTGAATTATGTTTTTTGATTAAATCCTTTTTTTCCATTTTGTTTAAAAGCGTAGCAATCCTTGCGGTAGAAACATGTAAAGCTTGCGCAAGATCTTTAGCTATCACTTCATGTTTTGCTTCCTCTAAATATCCTAAAATAAAATTTATACCTTTTTCTGAACTTTCAAACGTTTCTAAAAATATTTGTGGTCTACTTTCCCTAAAATTATTTAATAATTTTATCGCTTGTTCTCTTTTATCCATATATACCTCCTATATTAACTAACCCAGTTAGTATTCTATCATTTTTTTGTAACCGTTGTCAACATTTTTGCTAACCTAGTTAGATAATTATCTACTATAAAAAATATCCTTTACTTAAAAGGATATTTTTTAAACTTTTCTTATAAAGGAAATTTACTAGTAAGTAAAATAACTTCTTTTTTTACTTGTTCTTGAAGTTCTTCATTATCATAATTTCTTAAAGCTTTATCAATTAGATGAGCAATTTGAATCATTTCCTTTTCTTTCATCCCTCTTGTTGTAAGGGCTGGAGTACCTAGACGAATTCCACTAGAAACCATTGGCTTTTCAGAATCATTAGGAATCGTATTTTTATTACAAGTTATATTTAGACTACATAATAATTTTTCAGCATATTTACCAGTTAATCCCACTGATGATTTGACATCTACTAACATCAAATGATTATCAGTACCTCCACTTACCAACTTATAACCAAGTTTTTTCAATTCATTCGCTAAAACTTGAGCATTTTTAATAACTTGTTGTTGATATAAAACAAACTCTGGTTTCAAAGCCTCTTCAAAAGCAACAGCTTTTGCGGCAATAATATGCATTAAAGGTCCTCCTTGAATTCCTGGAAAAATGTTTTTATCAATTTTTTTAGCAATTTCTTCATTATTAGTAAGAATAATTCCTCCTCTTGGACCTCGAAGAGTTTTATGTGTTGTTGAAGTTACAACATCAGCATAAGGAAGAGGACTTTGATGAAGATTGGTCGCAACAAGTCCTGCAATATGTGCCATATCAACCATTAAATATGCTCCGACTTCTTTGGCAATTTCAGAAAAACGTTTGAAATCAATTTTTCTTGGATATGCACTAGCTCCAGTTACAATTAATTTAGGTTTTACTGCTTTGGCAATTTGCAAAACTTCATCGTAATCAATAACTCCATCCTCATTTAAATAATAAGGTACAAAATGATAATCTTGACCAGAAAAACTAAGAGCATGACCATGTGTGAGATGACCACCGTGATCTAAAGCAAGTCCCATCACCGTATCACCATTTTTTAATAGAGCTCGGTAAGCTCCCATATTAGCTTGTGACCCCGAATGAGGTTGAACATTTACATATTTGGCTTTAAATAATTTTTTTAGTCTTTCTTTGGCTAATTCTTCCACAATGTCAATATATTCACAACCACCATAATATCTTTTAGATGGGTATCCTTCTGCATATTTATTCGTAAGAATTGAACCAGCTGCTTCTAATACTTCTTTTGAAACATAATTTTCAGAAGCAATTAATTCTAGATGTTCTTCTTGTCTTTTTTGTTCTAAACAAATAGCCTCATATATTTGAGGATCCTTATCTTTTAGCATCTTCACTCACCTCTTTCTTCTTTGCAAGTAGCATTAAAAAACCACCACCAAATAAAATAATTGATAAATATCCAATAATCATAATAACATATTTTAGGCCAGCAAATTCTTCTTCTTTAACTAAGCATACAATAACATACATACTAAAAAACCCTATAAGCCCTAAAATAGTCATTATTACATATATAATTTTTTTCATTTATTCCCCCCGCTTGATGTCATCAGCAACACTTATATTAGTTTTTAAAGTTTGTCCTTCAATTGTTAATACAATATTACTTTTAATATGATCATTATAGTAATACAAATTACCACCATCCACATTAACTTTAATTGTCTCCCCATCTAAATCAACAAAATCAAGAGTAGCACTAGTTTCTTTTATACTACTATTTTTAAAATATGAAGAAGTAATTCCCAATTTTCCTTTTTCAATAACACCATCAAAATTTGCTATTTTAGCAGTAGCAATTGTTATTTCAGCATTATTCGCATTTATAGTAGTATTTATATCTATATTATATGCATTATATTTTATTAAATATGCATTCGTTTCATCTTGAGTAATTGTATTTTGACCTATATTTAAAAAATTTATACTACCACGATTAAAATTTCCAATTATGCTAGGTGATTTTAAATACTTAGCATCTATCGTTCCCGATATGGTTTTTAATTCAATTCCCTCTGTAGCGATGATTCTTTCTAAAGAAATCTTTGAACTGCCTTCAGAACTAATCACAGCCTTAGTTAAATCAGCATCTCTTAAATAACTTTCAGAATTTAAATCGGTATAGCTTAAATTAGTAATTTGAATCTTATCTAAAGCAGCCTTTGTCGAACGACAAGTTATATCAGCAACCTCAGCACTAACTTCTTGTAAAATAAGAGTTGCTAAATGATTTTCAATTTTAATAGTATCATACGCATCTTTAACTGCGCAATATCTACCTTCTTGGATATCAATATTACATATATTGATTTTATTTTCTTCATTGTTAATATTTAAATTGTATCCATCTATTTGTAAATTATGAATCGTATTTTTAGTCAAAGCAATAGTTGAATTCTTGCCACTAATTTTTAAATTAATTTCCTTTGTTAAATAAGCCAAATCTAAAATACCATTATTGAAAGTGAAATCAAAATTAGATACTGCCATTGAAGTAGGAATTATAATCTCAATAACCGGAAGAGGTTCATCTAAAAGGCCAAAAATATCATATCTATTAGTTGTTATTGAGTCAATAATTAAATTGCCATCTATTACTTCATAGTTTAATTTATTGTCAAATTCAAATCCATAATTTAATTTTACTTGAATTATTTCATCACTAGAAGAAATTTTTAAAAATACTTCACTTTCATTAAGTGTTATTTTATTAATTTGACCAGCTATATTAACACTTTTATCGGCCTCTACTAGATTATTCATAGAGCGATATAAATATCCTTTTGTAGTATAACTAGCAACACCAAATAAAACAATCGATATAGTAAACCCCAATAATATCTTTCCAAGAATTTTTTTCTTCTTTAGTAGCGTCTCTAAACTACCACTAATCGTAAAATCCATAAATTTATATTCTCTTGCTTGTTTATTAAAAGCATCTAATACATATTGTAAGAAATGCATACTAATAATATAAAATAAATCAAATATATATATAACTGCAATTATTATGATAAAAATATAAGAAAGCACAAATAAAAATAAAGTTATTTTATCCATCCATAAATCAATTTGAATAGAGGCTATTATTAAATTAAATAATCTAACAACTGATGCAATTAGAAAGAAATTGATTGCTAAAAAAGAAACAACAATAATGAATAATAAAATACTAGAAAACACAGCATTTACAATTTGTTTTTTTCTTAATTGTTTTTTTCTAATATTTAAAAAATCTGTCCCTTTTGATTTATAAGTTTCTGCCGCAATTTTTTGAGGAGTTGGAAGTTTTGCAAGAATATGTTCAATAGTTTCTCCATAATCTAATGCAATATTTATTCGATCACGATAATATTTTAAAACTTCACTAGCGTCTTTCGGTTTCAAATATTGTAATTCAGTTTCTAATTCTAATAAAAATTCTTCAAGCTTCCCCATACATTACCTCCATATCTAATTATTATATTTATTATAACATAACACTTTACTTTTATCAAATATTTAAAGTAAAATAAATGCAACCCTATAAAAAGTATTATAAATTATGCATTATTAATTTTCTTGATAATAATGCCTTTTTAAATGTTTTTCTTCTAAATAAGAAATAATTAGATGAAAGAGCATTCCTAAACCAAACATAATAATAATTGTATTCATTGTCATATTTAAAATATCAACCTTGTATAATAAAAAGAAAAAAACATAATAAATAAAATTAATTATTAATGAATTAAGAGCACAATATTTCGTCTTACCAAGTCCAATAAAAATATTATCAAGAATGCTATACAAAGCATATGCTATATAAAATGGAACAAGTTTTATTGTTATTGTAAAAATCTCCTTCGCATTAGAAAGTTTTTGTAAATCTTGATAAAACCATTTCCAAAGTGGCATACTAATAAACCATATAATTATTGTTATAATTGTTATTATATAATAATTGCTTTTATTTAAGTTTTGATATCCATTTTGGCAATCTCTCCTAACAACCTCACCTAATGCAATAATAGGGATTAATAACCATCCCCATATAAAATTATTAGCAATCCAATAGTTACCTTGTTCTAAAACTAAATTAACCATCTTTCCTATCATCAATGCATAAAAGATATTATCAATAAAGGTTTGAAAACCTGAAAATAAACCAATTTGAAACCATTTTTGATAAACTTTTTTATCTCCTTTTGTAAAGAAAGAAAAACACATATTTTTAGTTATTATTAGAATTATAATACAAACAATTCCCAAAATCATATTTATCAACATATTTGAATAAGCAACTCCATAGATACCAAAAAAAGGAATAAAGAAAAAATCCGTTATAATTAATAAAAATGCATTCACAACTAAAAGAATATACATATTTTTGGCCCTACCAATAACAACAAAAACGACATTAGAAAAATTATAAATTATACCAAGAATAAAAGCAATAGTTTCTAAATACAAATATTTATTTACAATATTTAAATCCATATCATTTTGATTCATAAAACGAATTAAATATTTACCATAAATTAAAATACCAAATTGAAAAAGACTATATAACAAAAAAACAATTATCATCATTTTAAATACATAGTTTGCAAATACTTCTTTATTATCTTTCACAATGTTATTTAAAACAGAGTAAAGCGGAACAATCAAAAAAGCTAAAAAAGTCTCATTTATTAAATCAAACCACTCCATCTGACCAATAACATCAAAGGCCGAAGAAGAAACTGTCTTTTCAATTAAAAAAGTTCTTATCAATTGATAAATTGCTGGAGCCAAAGCAATACTACATAAAGCAATAAATAACTTATAATTAAATGTTTTCAAATTTTTAAATATATTTTCTTTTTTTACACCCATAATTTTTATATCTTTCCTCGTATTTATTTTTTAAATTTAAATATATATTTTATTATATAATACCTAAATTTAAATATCAAATATTTATATATTTTTGTTTAAATAAAAAATAAAGAACCTAATCATACGATTACGTTCTTAATTTCATTTTACTATAAAATTATAATATGGTAGGGCTAGATAGATTCGAACTATCGAATGACGGAGTCAAAGTCCGTTGCCTTACCGCTTGGCTATAGCCCTATGATTAAAAATGGTGGGAGGGGACGGATTCGAACCATCGAACTCGGAGAGAGCGGATTTACAGTCCGCCGCGTTTAGCCACTTCGCTACCCTCCCTACTCTAACAATGTTTAAAAGACATTGCTAGAGTATTATACTACATTTTTTAGTAATTGTAAACTATTATGATAAATTATTTTCCTCTTCTTCATTTAATGGCTTTGTGAAGAGTTGTTTTTTAATAATCCTTTTTTCTCTTTTTAAAAACTTCTTAAAAAAAGTGGCTAATTTTTTAGAATAAATAAGTGGCTTTATTAACTTTATTATGAGTTTTAGTACTCTTTTTAATACTAAAAAAATAGTATGAATTACCTTTCTAAAATACCTTTTTAATAATTTTTCATAAATAAAATAACCACTATAAACAAAGGCAATAAAATATATAGGTACATATCCACTCATTAATTTATAACTAAAAACAAATGATATATATATTTGTAAAAGCCAAAAAGTTACCTGAACAATTATTTTTATTGCTTTCTTTTTAAATTTTTTACAAATAATAGTAACAATATCTAATGTTGAAAAAAGATATATTCCAAAAGCCACTAAATAAAGAAGGATATATAACTCTTCTTTAATTGTGTACATTATTTAAATACTTTACCAAAAAAACCTGTCTTTTCTTTTTTTGTCGCTTCAATATATTGAATTAAATTAATAGTTCCACTAATCCAAAGATTCCCATTGTCCACATCAAGCTGTTGCATTTCTAATTCCTTGCCTTTAACAAACAGCATTCCAAGTTTTGTATCAATTAAAAACTCTTCATTATTCAAACTTTCAATTTTTTTAATTCCTGAAATCTCTAATCTTTTCCGATCTTTTAAAACTATATTTTGACCCGTTACTTGACTTGTTATATCATTATTCATATTATCTTTCCCCCTGTATGTTATTATATATGCGAATAATGAATAAATTAGTAGTAAATTTTTACTTATTTTAAAAAAATATGATATAATAAATATATGTATAATAATTATTGGAGGAACCTTATGGAAGATACTCGTTTGACAGAACAAGAAATTGTGCGTCGTAATAAAATGCAAGAATTAATAGATAAAGGAATTGATCCCTTTGGACAACGCTTTGAAAGAACAGCTTCGACTCAATCTATTAAAAATGCATATTTGAATCACACTAAAGAAGAATTAGAACAAATGCATATCCAAGTAAAACTTGCTGGACGAATTATGACTAAACGCCGTCAAGGTAAAATTGGTTTTATGCATATTCAAGACCGCTATGGACAATTACAAATTTTCTTAAGATATGATACTTTAGGTGATGAACAATATGAATTATTTAAGGTTGCAGACATTGGTGATATTGTTGGCATTGAAGGCGAAGTGATGAAAACTCAAACTGGTGAACTAAGTGTGAGAGCTTTTATATATACTCATCTTACCAAAGCCTTAAGACCACTTCCTGAAAAATTTCATGGACTGCAAGATAAAGAAGAAGCTCGTCGTAAAAGATATCTTGATTTAATTATGAATGATGAAGCAAGAAGAATTGCTTTTGCTAGACCAAAAATTATTCGCGGTATTCAACATTATCTTGACTCTTTAGATTTTGTTGAAGTAGAAACACCCGTTTTAAATCCCATATTAGGTGGAGCAGCAGCTCGCCCTTTTGTTACGCATCATAATGCCCTTGATATGGATTTTTACTTAAGAATTGCCACTGAACTTCATTTAAAACGTCTAATTATTGGTGGTATGGAAAAAGTTTATGAAATTGGTAGACTTTTTAGAAATGAAGGAATGGATGCGACTCATAATCCCGAATTTACAACTGTAGAAATTTATCAAGCATATGGCGATTTATCTGATATGATGAAGCTTGTAGAAGAATTATTTAGTACCCTCGCAACGAATCTTCTTGGTACAACAGAAATTACTTATTGCGATAAAGAAATCTCTTTAAAAGCACCTTTTAAAAGACTTCATATGGTAGATGCTATTAAAGAACAAACTGGAATTGATTTCTGGCAAATAACTGATATTGATGAGGCTATGCGTCTTGCTAAAGAACATAACATTGAAGTTCCAAAACATGAACAAACAGTTGGTCATATTATTAATTTATTTTTTGAAGAATATGTTGAAAAAACTTTAATTCAACCAACTATTTTATATGGTCATCCAATTGAAATTAGTCCACTCACTAAAAAGAATAAAGAGAATCCAAGATTTACAGATCGTTTTGAATTATTCATCAATGGCAAAGAATATGGAAATGCCTATACAGAATTAAATGATCCAATTGATCAAAAAGAACGATTCCTAAACCAATTAAAAGAACGTGAACTAGGAAATGATGAAGCAAATGATATGGACAATGACTTTATTGAAGCTTTAGAATATGGAATGCCACCAACAGGAGGTATTGGTATTGGTATTGATCGTCTTGTTATGCTTCTTACTGGTACAGATACAATTCGTGATGTTCTTCTTTTCCCACATATGCGTAATAAGCAATAGTTAATATTATATATATAAAACCTTGCTTTTCTAAAAGTAAGGTTTTTTAATAATCGTTAATATGACAAATAAGTAAATAAAAAAGAAAATTCTGTCTTAAAATAGCAATACTATTAGAATATAATTTCCATTTAAATAAATTTTTATAAAAGAATAATTTATATATAAATCAAAATAAATTCTTTTAAATGCACATTTTAATAAAAATATATTATAATACTACTTGAGGTGATTTTATGAATAATTATTTTACAACCTTTAAAATAAATGATCATATATATCAAATTAAAGATGCAATGGGAGTTTTAACAACTCTTATAATTGGCAAAGACAAAGCTTTGTTAATAGATACTGGATATGGTCTTTATAATTTGAAAGAATATATATCTCATATTACTAGTCTTCCTTTAATAGTAGTAGCAAGTCATGGTCATATGGATCATACAGGAGGCAATTATTTATTTGACCAAGTTTATATAGATGAAAAAGATATGAATTTATGTATGAAACATAATAGTAAATTATGGCGACAAAATGAAATTAATACTGCTATTAATTTAAATTTAATTGATGATACATTTAAACAAGAAAATTTTTTAAAGCAAAGAGAAGGAAATCTTATTCCTTTAAAACCTAATCAAGAATTTGATTTAGGACACATTCTTGTGTTAACTATCCCTATGGAAGGACACACAAAAGGTAGTACAGGTTTTTATTTAAAAGAAGATAAAATTTTAGTTGTAGCCGATGCAACATGTCCATTTGTATGGTTATTCCTAGATGAATCAACTACAGTTTCTACATATATTACAATGCTAGAAAGAATTCTAAAATTAGATTTTAACTATATTCTTTTAGGACATGGTCAAGGAAAATTACTTCCCAAAAGTAAAGTATATGATTTTTTAGAAGTAGCAAGACATATTGATTTAAAATCTTCAGTAAAGGTTTCTTTTAAAAATTTTGAAGATAGTAATAGTTACTGTTACACAAATGGAATCATGTATAATCAGGATGATACAGGAATTGTATTTGATCCAAATAAATTATAATATAAAAAACAGATTATTTTGCCAAAGCATATATAATCTGTTTTTATTTTTTAAATTCATCTTCATATTGTTTAAAAAAATGATAATACTCTCTTACATTTTTAAGTTCTGTCCAACGTTTAATATCAACAACTTCTGCATCCATGTCATAAACTCTTGCTCCTTTTAGTGATAAGATAAATGGTGAATGGGTTGCAATAATAAACTGGCAATCATAAAAGCGAACAGAATCTTCTAAAAACTGAAGTAACTCTAATTGTTTTTGAGGTGATAGGCTATTTTCTGGTTCATCTAATAAATAAAGACCACCATCTAGAATTTTTTCTGTAAAATATTGGTAGGCACTTTCACCATTTGAATACGTTCTAATATTGTTATTTAAATGATTTCTTACATATTTTGACTGGGTTTTGCTTCTAGTTTCACAAACTTTTTTTAGTTGTTCATAATCTTCTAAAGATTGAAATTTAAACTCTGAATATTTTGTATTTAAATAATCTTCAAATAAATTTTCTCTTTTTTGATCAATTCTTTGATTCAAAGTTCTAATATTAAGCATATAATCAAAAACGTCATCACTAGTAATAATACGACTATTCATGGTTGGTTTTTTTCTAATTTCAAAATTACACATTTTAGTATAATCTTCAAAAAAACTTGAACTATTATAAATTGTATCACGCTTCAACTTAAGAGTTTCTGCAATAATATTCAAAGCGGTTGTTTTACCACTACCATTGCCACCATAAAGAATTGTAATAGGTTCAAATTCTAGTGTTTTTAACTCATGATTAGATAAAACAAAAAAAGGATAAATGGTATCATAACAAGTTCGCTTAATGCTAAGTCTAAAATTATATTCTTCATCATAGCTAGGAAAAGTAAATTTGGATAAATAAAGCATAAATTCTCCTTAATCTATTTATATTCTATTATTTATTCTAAATTTAGTTCTTCAACAATTAATCTAAAGACATTATAAACTGGTTTATAGTTATCATTTTGAGGTTTATTTTCATCAATTTTTGCCTCAATATCAGATATAAAGCTTTGATTATATGGTTTCTTATTGACTAAAATACCATCAATTTTATAAATTAAATCAGTTAAACTTTTTTCAATATCATCATTGATTAAATCTTGAACATTTAGATGACTTTTATAATCTTCTATATATATAGAATATAACATCAACTCTGAATAATAATTAAAAACTTCCATATTTTTATCGAAATATTCAAGATAATATGTTTTTAAATCACCAAGTACATTAGCAAGATATCCATAGCCTATTTCAAAAATCTCTAACATATCTTCATCAATCATTTCTTTTTTTTCATTTTTCTGATATATATAATCGGTCACTTTTAATACATCGGAAATTGCATAATATACTGAACTATTATGCTTAATCATTTCTTCAATCAATTCTTGACATTCACTAATATAATTTGCATAGTCTTCATAAACATTCATATTATTACCTCATTTTCTTATTACTTATTATAATTATTATTTATTTGTTTGTCAATTATATCACCATCACCAATCTTTATTTTACAAAGTATTTCATCAATAATTTTACAAATAGTGTGATATACTAATAAATGAGGTGATTTTTACTATGAATGATGAAATCATTAAAGCATTAGCCTTTAATAAATCAGTAAGAATATATGCGGTATCAAATACCAATACTTTAAATGAAATTGGAAAACGTCTTCATTACTATCCAAGTGCTCTAGATGCAATGGGACGTGTTTTAAGTATGGGTGCAATGATGGGGTCAATGCTAAAACTTGAAGAAACCATTACTTTAAAGGTTGAAGGTGACGGACCAATTGGTAAAATTATTGTTGATAGTGATGCACATGGGAATATTAGAGGTTATTGTGATAATCCCCATTGCCATTTTGAATATAATGATTTTAGACTGAATGCAAAACAAACGATTGGAACAACTGGTTTTATTAGTGTTATTAAAGACTTAAAATTGAAAGAACCCTTTATTGGTTCCACACCAATTATTAGTGGTGAGATAGCAGAGGACTTTGCATACTATTTTCAAGTAAGTGAACAGATACCTTCAGCTGTTGGACTTGGCGTCTTGGTTGATACGAATAATATGGCAACATCTAGTGGCGGTTTTATTGTACAACTTATGCCAAATACAAGCGAGGAAATAATTGGTAAACTTGAAGAAAAATTAAAATTAATTCCAACTGTATCAGAAATGTTATCATCTGGCTATACTGTTGAGGATATGATATATAACATTGCTGAAGACGTTGAAATATTAGAAAAAATTCCCCTAAATTTTCGTTGTAACTGTTCTAAAGAACGCTTTGCAAGAGGAATTTTGTCACTTGGTGCAATTGAAATTAAAGAAATGATTGACGAAAACAAAACGCAAGAAACCACTTGTCATTTTTGTGGCAATAAGTACTATTTTACCAAAGAAGATTTAGATGATTTATATAAAATAGCAAAAGAAAAGGAGTGCAAAACATGTTAAATATTAAATTATTAGAAAAATTAACTTCAATTCCTAGTCCTTCTGGATATACTTTTCGATTAACAAACTATCTTGAAGAATATTTAAAACATCTAGGATATGAACCATTTAAAAATAAAAAAGGAAACCTCTTTGTTGAAGTAAAAGGAAAAAGTGAATATAAAATCGCTTTAAGTGCACATATTGATACGCTTGGTCTTATGATTAGAAGTATTGATAACAGCGGAAGAATTATGTTTACTTCAATTGGTGGTCCTCTTCTTAATACTTACGATGGCGAATATTGTAAAATTCACACAAGAGATGGTAAAACTTATACGGGCACTATTTTATCTACATCTCCTAGTGTCCATGTCTATAAAGATGCCAAAACGAAAGAAAGAAATATAGATACAATGTATGTTAGACTTGATGAATTGGTATATAATAAAAAGGATGTTGAAAATCTTGGAATAAGTGTAGGAGACTACATATCAATTGATCCTAAATTTGAATATACTCAAAAAGGTTTTATTAAAACAAGATTTTTAGATGATCTTGCTAGTGCCTTCTTACTTCTAGAATATCTAAAAGAATTAAAAGAAACCCATACTACTCCAAAAAATACCCTTCTTTTTGTTTTTACAACTTATGAAGAAGTAGGTCATGGATGTTCAAGTCTCCCAATGGTAGATGAAATTTTAGTAGTTGATATGGGATGTGTTGGTGCTGACCTTACTTGTACTGAAGAAATGGTATCTATTTGTGCTAAAGATAGCTCTGGACCATATGATTATATGATGACATCAGAACTCATAAATCTTGCAAAAGAAAACAACTTGAATTATGCAATAGACGTATATCCATTTTATTCATCTGATGGTTCAGTAGCTTTAAAAGGAGGAAACGATATAAAATGTGCATTAATTGGTGCAGGTATCCAAGCATCTCATGGTATGGAACGAACACATATTAATGGTTTAAATAATACATATAAACTAATTAAATTATATATAGAAAATAAATAAAAGTGGCAATGCCACTTTTTTATAATGAAATATATATTTTTTATAAATAAAAATAAATAAGAGGAAGCGTGTAACGTACACTAATACTTAGTAACATCACATTATATTAACTATCTTACTTACACTAATATTCGTGTATAATCTAAACTGAAATATTAAATGAATAGTTTAGATAAAAACACGATTTTTTTGTTTATGATATACTTTTATTGAAGTTATATCAGCTTCATTTAATATTTTATTATTTCTAGGTAAACGTAACCTAGTTATAATCGGTTGTGGGAATGTACAAGTCTAATAACGGACCTTATTTTTATAAGTGAACCTGCGGTATAATATATTCCCCTTCCTTGCTTTAATTTTACCTGATTATATGTTTTTAGAACTATTTTTAATTGATTCTGCACTACTCACGAATATAGCGAATAATAAGGCACATAAGGAAGATCAACCAAATATTACAGGATTTATGAAAGGAGAATTATATGAATTACAATCCCTGTATAACTATCGATGTATCACAAAGTAAAAGTCACATTCAAGGTTTTACTCATTTTAATAGTACTACCAAAAAACCTACTAATATCACTCAACCTAAATCAATGAGACATACTAAACATGGATACAATCAAATTTTAGAATTAATTAATTTTATTTATTCAAAAACAGGTACAATACCTCTTATCGTTTTTGAGTATACTGGTGTTTATCATAAAACACTAGAAAAATTCTTACTAAAACATGGTATTAAATATCATATTGTTGCACCACTTCGTGCTGCTAAATCGCGTAAAAATAAACTTCGCAGTGTAAAAACTGATAAACGAGACTGTTTAAGCCTTGCTAAAATGTTTTATAATGATGACCTTGGAGATTTTTATCATGAAAATGAATACTACGAAGAACTTAAGCATCTTAATAGATTCTATGAGAATATTCTTCTTCGCCAACAAGAATTAAAAGTTAATTTTAGAGAATTACTTGCTGTTATCTATCCTAACTTTAAAATCTCAAAATCAAATCCTGAAGGTGCATTTAGAAATGTTTATACTAAAGAGGCTCTAGGCTTCTTAAAAGAATTCTCTCATCCAGATTTAGTTGTTAACTCTACTATCGATGAAATTGCTTGTAAACTTACTAAATACATAAGTAGAGCACATCAAAGGTATTTAAAATCTATATCTGAACACTTATATAATTATTGTTCAAATTTAATATCTGGATGTTCTTCTACAAGTAATCGTGTTTCTTCTTTGCTTTTTTATATTGAACAAATAGAAAAATATGAAGATATCCTTCAAGATACATTAGATAAAATCCATTTGTTAGTTAAAGATTCATATATGTTCAATCTTCTTATGTCTATTCATTGTGTTAATAAAAATTTGGCTTCACGATTTATTTGCGAAATTGGTGATATTTTAAGATTTAAATCCTATAAAGCTATAATTGCATTTGTAGGAACTGATCCTCAAATTCTCCAGTCCGGTGATAATGATGGTCTCCATAAACATATTACTAAAAAAGGGAATAAACATTTAAGAACTATTTTATATCTTATTGTACAACAAATGACTAAAGCCAAAAATATTGAATCATCTATAAAATCATTTTACAAAAAGAAAACGCAACAAGGTCTACGAAAACTTGTCGCGTTAATTGCCTGTTGTAATAAATTAATCCGCATTATTTATTACATGAGCAAGACAGGCACTGCTTTCGAATAAGCAGTATAATTTTATCATATAAATAAATAATTTGCAAACATTAAGTCATCCACTGGCAAAATCAAGGTGACATCCCTTGTCACGCTCATTTTTCGAAATGAGTATTTTTTTATTATCATATTACTTGAATACTTATGTTTATTATATCACAATATTTTTATATTACCATAAACCAATTGATGAGCTACTTGTTAACCAAAGTGAGAATTTTCTATTTTAACGATAAAAGGCATTATAGCCTTTCATCTACATTAGTAGTTTTCTATTTCTCCATTAATGTATTTCCATACTTGTCTTTCCATTTCACTTAATA
>OLXK01000591.1_pt1 | contig 33868 bp, 27 predicted proteins | sample 1674321 | NCBI WGS metagenome assembly OLXK01 (sample SAMEA103958162, study PRJEB25191) | human gut metagenome | reverse complement strand
GACACCCCTGATGGGTTTCTTTCGTAACGATCTTCCTTTCCGAAGGCGGAGGCAATCCTGCTTTTTTGACAGTCTGTCAAGAGGCCGCCCGCGGCAGGCGCGGGTTTCTTATCAGGAAAAACTATCCGTTTAGGCAGAAAATGCCGCTCGTCCCTATCGCTCTGCCGCTCGGTGACTCCAACCAAAAACTTAACGCGAAAACTCCAATACTTTATTGATTCTTTATGCTTTTCTGCGATATTTTAGCGCGATATATGAAAAATCCGAGAAATCTGTAACACTTCACAAAATGTTCGTTAAAACTTCGGCGCTTTGGCAATTGTAAACTTTCTATGACTGTTATAGAATTAACACAGGCTGGCCCGCCGATTGTGACGGACCGGGCCGATAACAACAAAGGAGAGTGAATCTGTGTTTAAGAAATTCACCAATGGCTGCGTTCGCGTGGTCAACCGGTGGCTGCCGGATCCGTTCCTGTTTGCAGTCATTCTGTCCATCATCGTGTATGTGTTCGCGATGATCGCCACCAAGATGGGGCCGCTGAAGGTGCTCAATGCCTGGGGCTCCACCAGCGGCTTCTGGGGCCTGCTGGCCTTCTCCATGCAGATGGCTCTGGTGCTGGTGTTCGGCTCCGCCATGGCTTCCGCCAAGCCCTGCAAGAAGGCGCTGCGGTTCGTGGCCGGTATGTGCCACAACAACATGCAGGCCATCGTGGTCACCACCTTCATTTCCACCATCTGCTGCTGGCTGAACTGGGGCTTCGGCCTGATCGCCGGCGCTCTGCTGGCCCGCGAGGTTGCCAAGCGCGTTCCCACCGTGGATTATCCTCTGCTGATCGCCTCCGCCTATTCCGGCTTCGTGATCTGGCACGCCGGCCTGTCCGGCTCCATCCCCCTGCAGCTGGCCGAGGGCTACAAGCTGTTTGCCGGCACCGAGCAGGAAATGGTCCTGACCGCCTCCACCGCCGACACCATCTTCCACCCCATGAACATCATCATGTGCTGTGTGATTCTGCTGGTCATGCCCTTCGTGAACTATGCCATGCATCCCGACAGAGATCACGCCATCACCATCGACCCCACCCTGCTGCAGGATGAGGAGGACAAGACCTATGAGGTCAAGACGCCCGCCGACAAGATGGAGCACTCCCGCATCCTGTGGATCATCCTGGTAGTGGCCGGCTTCGCCTATATCATTTATTACTTCGCCACCCTGGAGGAGGGCAAGAACATCGCCTCCGCTCTGAACCTGAACATCGTCAACTTCATCTTCCTGTTCCTGGGCATTCTGCTGCACGGCGACCTGCGCCGCTATGTGGACGCCATCGGCGAGGCCGCTGCCGGCGCCTCGGGCATCCTGCTGCAGTTCCCCTTCTATGCCGGCATCATGGGCATGATGACCGTCCGCAACGACGCGGGCGTCTGCCTGGCCGGTGTGATCTCCGACTTCTTTGTCAGCATTTCCACCAGCGTCACCTTCCCCATGTGGACCTTCCTGTCCGCCGGTATCGTGAACTTCTTCGTTCCCTCCGGCGGCGGTCAGTGGGCGGTCCAGGGCCCCATCGTTATGCCCGCCGCTCCCCAGCTGGGCGTGGAGCCCGGCCGTGCCGCCATGGCCATTGCCTGGGGCGACCAGTGGACCAACATGATCCAGCCCTTCTGGGCGCTGCCTGCTCTGGGCGTGGCCAAGCTGTCCGCCCGGGACATCATGGGCTATCTGGTGATCGTCCTGCTGTTCACCGGCCTGGTGGCCATCCTGGGCTTCCTGGCCTGGGGCCTGTTCTTTTCCTGATCCCCTGCCCTGTAAATCAAAAGAGGCGCTGCCGCGGCAGCGCCTCTTTTTTGCTATGGCTCTTATTGCTCCCGATACACGGCGGCGTCGAAGTCCCGCACCAGCTCCTGGCGCTTGGTGTCCATGACCTTCACCAGGTTGAACTCCTCAAAGGCCAGCCGCATGGCGAATTCCTTGGCCTCCTGAATGTCGTTGGTCTCGAAAAAGGGGAAGAAGCTCATCCCCGGAACGTTTTCCTTTTTCAGCAAAACCTGAAAGCGCATGGTCCGCATCCTCCTGCATGTGTGGTGTATTCTTTAGTATACCCCCGGCAGCGGAAAAAAGCAACGGCGCGATTCGCCCAAAAACCTCCTGAAAAAAACGGCAGATTTGCCGGAGGGAAAAATGCAAAAAAGCTCTTTTCTCCCGGGCCTGTGTCGTGTATAATAATCAGGTTGAAGCAATCACCAGAAAGTAGGGAGCACATATGAAGATCGGGTTCGACAACAACAAATACCTGACCCTCCAGGCCCAGCACATCCGGGCCCGGCGGGAGCAATTCGGCGACAAGCTGTATATCGAGTTCGGCGGCAAGCTGTTCGACGATTACCACGCCTCCCGGGTGCTGCCGGGATTCCAGCCGGACAGCAAGATCCGCATGCTGGCCTCCATCCGGGACGACGTGGAGATCGTGGTGGTCATCTGCGCCGGAGACATCGAGAAGAAGAAGGTCCGGGGCGACCTGGGCATCGGCTACGATGAGGACGTGCTACGGCTCATGGATGTTTTCCGGGGCCTGGGCTTTTATGTTGGCTCCGTGGTCATCACCCAGTACGCCGGTCAGCCGGCGGCGGACGCCTTCATCAAGCGTCTGACGGCCCTGGGCGTCCGGAGCTATCGCCACTATCCCATTGCCGGGTATCCCTCGGACGTGGCCCACATCGTGTCCGACGACGGCCTGGGCAAAAACGACTATATCGAGACTTCGCGTCCCATCGTGGTGGTAACGGCCCCCGGCCCCGGCAGCGGCAAGATGGCCACCTGTCTGAGCCAGCTGTACCATGAGAACAAGCGCGGCGTCCGGGCGGGCTACGCCAAGTATGAGACGTTCCCCATCTGGAACCTGCCGCTGAAGCACCCGGTGAACCTGGCCTATGAGGCGGCCACGGCGGACCTGAACGACGTGAACATGATCGACCCCTTCCACCTGGAGGCCTACGGCAAGACCACCGTGAACTACAACCGGGACGTGGAGATCTTCCCGGTGCTCAACGCCATGTTCCAGCGGATCCAGGGCGCGTCTCCCTACAAATCCCCCACGGACATGGGCGTGAATATGGCGGGCTTCGCCATTGTGGACGACCAGGTGTGTCAGGCGGCGTCCCGGATGGAGATCCTCCGCCGCTACTACGCCGGCATGGCCGACCGCACCCGGGGCCGCTGTGACGATGAGGTGGTGCGGAAGCTGGAGATCGTTATGCAGCAGGCCGGCGTTACGCCGGAGATCTGCCCTGCCGTGGCAGCCTGCCTGCAAAAGGCAGAGGAGACCGGCGCTCCCGCCGGGGCCATGGTGCTGCCGGACGGCTCCGTGGTCACGGGCAAGACCTCCTCCCTGCTGGGGGCCAGCGCGGCCCTGCTGCTGAATGCTCTGAAGGCCATGGCCGGCATCGACCACAAGCTCAAGCTGATCCCCGCCTCGGTCATCGAGCCCATCAGCCGCCTGAAAACCGGCAACCTGGGCCACCGGAATCCCCGGCTCCACTCCGACGAGGTACTCATCGCCCTGGCCATCTCGGGCCTGACCAACCCTCTGGCCGCCATGGTCCAGGAGCAGCTCAGCAGCCTCCGGGGCTGCGACGCCCACTTCTCCGTCATCATCTCCGAGGAGGACGAGAAGCTCTACAAGCGTCTGGGCATCAACGTGACCTGCCAGCCCCGCTATGAGGTGAAGAAGCTGTACCACAAGTAAAAATCTGCCGGGACGGATATCCTCCGTCCCGGCAGTTGCCTGCGAAAGGAGAAGCAAATGCAAAGCATCGCGGAAATTCTGGCCCGGGAGCTGGAAAAGCCCCTGGCCCATGTGCAGAATGTCATTGACCTGCTGGATGAGGGCAACACCATCCCCTTCATCGCCCGCTACCGCAAGGAGCTCCACGGCAGCATGGACGACACGGCCCTGCGGACCCTGGAGGACCGGCTGAACTATCTGCGGAACCTGGCCCAGCGCCGGGAGGAGGTCAAAAACGCCATCGACGGCCAGGGGAAGCTCACCCAGGAGCTGTCCGCCGCCATTGACAACGCCGCCACCCTGGCGGAGGTGGAGGACCTGTACCGCCCCTATAAGCAGAAGCGCCGGACCCGGGCCACCGTGGCCCGGGAAAAGGGCCTGGAGCCGTTGGCCCAGCTGCTGCTGGCTCAGGGCCGGGACTGCCCGGATCCGGAGACCGCCGCCGCCGGATTCCTGGATCCGGAAAAGGGTGTGGAGACTCCGGCCGATGCCCTCCAGGGGGCCAACGACATCGTGGCGGAGCTGCTGTCGGACGATGCCGCCATCCGCAAGACCCTGCGGGAGCTGCTGCGCCGCCAGGGCCGGCTGCGGAGTCTGGCCGCTACGGAGGAGGACACCGTCTACCGCCTGTATTATGACTTTGACCAGCCCATCGCCAAGCTGGCCGGGCACCAGATCCTGGCCATCAACCGGGGCGAAAAGGAGGGCGTCCTCACCGTCACCGTACTGCTGGACCGGGAGCTGGGTCTGATGACTCTGCGCCGGGCGGTGGTGCGTCCCGGGTCCCGGGCCATGGAGTTTATCAAGGCCGCCTGCGAGGACGCCTATGACCGGCTGATCTACCCCTCCCTGGAGCGGGAGGCCCGGTCCGATCTCACCGCCGCCGCCTGCGAGGGGGCCATTGCCAACTTCGGCCTGAACCTGAAGCCCCTGCTGATGCAGCCTCCGGTAAAGGGCCATGTGACCATGGGCCTGGACCCCGGCTATGCCCACGGCTGCAAGGTGGCGGTCATCGACGGCACCGGCCGGGTGCTGGACACCGCCGTGGTGTATCCCACCTTCGGTCCCCGCCAGAGGCAGGAGGCCATCGCCCGCCTGTCCCAGCTGGTACGCCGCCATGGCGTCACCCATATTGCCATCGGCAACGGCACCGCCAGCCGGGAGACGGAGCAGATGGCGGTGGAGCTGATCCGGCAGCTGGGCGGCGGCGTCAGCTATATGATGGTCAACGAGGCCGGGGCCTCCGTATACTCCGCCAGCAAGCTGGCGGCGGAGGAGTTTCCGGAGTATGACGTGAACCTCCGCAGCGCCGTGTCCATCGCCCGGCGGATGCAGGACCCCCTGGCGGAGCTGGTGAAGATCGACCCCAAGGCCATCGGCGTGGGCCAGTACCAGCACGATATGCCCCAGAAGCGTCTGGACGAGACCCTGTCCGGCGTGGTGGAGGACTGCGTCAACGCCGTGGGCGTGGACGTGAACACCGCCTCCGCCAGCCTGCTGGGCCGGGTGTCCGGCCTCAATGCCACCACTGCCAGGAATATTGTGAAATACCGGGAAGAAAACGGCGCCTTCACCGGCCGCCGCCAGCTGCTGAAGGTCCCCAAGCTGGGGCCCAAGGCGTTCCAGCAGTCGGCGGGCTTTTTGCGGGTGCCGGAGAGCAAGTCCGTGCTGGACAACACCGGCGTCCATCCGGAGAGCTATGCCGCGGCCCAGGGACTCCTGGACCTGTGCGGCTATACCCTGGCGGACGTGTCCGCCGGGAGCCTGGCGGCCCTGCCGGACAAGATCAAGGCCCTGGGGGAGGAAAGCGTTGCCCGTCAGCTGGACATCGGCGTGCCCACCCTGCGGGATGTGGCGGCCGAGCTGGTGAAGCCGGGACGGGACGTCCGGGATGAGCTGCCTGCCCCCATTCTGCGAACGGATGTGCTGGATATTAAGGACCTGGCCCCCGGCATGGTGCTGACGGGCACCGTCCGCAACGTGGTGGATTTCGGCGTGTTCGTGGACATCGGCGTCCACCAGGACGGCCTGGTGCATATCTCCCAGGTGTGCAACAGGTTCATCCGCCACCCCTCGGAGATCGTATCCGTGGGCGACGTGGTGCGGGTGGTGGTGCTGGAGGCCGACGAGAAAAAGCACCGCATCAGTCTGTCCATGAAGCAAGTGCCCAAGGAGTAAGCTGGCGCATTCCGCAACGGGCAGGGGAGGGGCCGTGCCCCTCCCCCGGTTTGCTTCTCCCTCCACCCCGGCAGCTTAAGGATTATTTTACGGTCTGTTCAAAAACAGCGGGAAAAACGTGGTATAATGATACCATCAACAAGTCGAGGGTTATTATGGACAAGCACGTTTTCACAGCCAAACAGAAAAAGCTCATTGGCTGGGCCGCCATTGCCATTTTCCTGCTGCTGTCGGCGGTGGTGGGATGGTTCGTGGGCCGCCCGCTGGTGCGGTTTGCATCCCAGCCGGAGCAGTTCCGCCAGTGGGTGGACGGTCACGGCCTGATGGGCTGCGCCGCCTATGTGGGCATGGTGTTTTTACAGGTGGTGGTGGCTGTGATCCCCGGAGAGCCTCTGGAGATCAGCGGCGGCTACGCCTTTGGCGCGGTGCGGGGGAGCCTGCTGTGCCTGCTGGGAGCGTTCCTGGGCAGCGTGGCAGTGTTTGCCCTGGTGCGCCGGTTTGGCCGGGAGCTGGTGGATATCTTCTTTCCCCGGGAGAAGCTGGAAAAGCTGAAATTTTTGCAGAGCTCCCCCAAGCGGGACGCTCTGTTCTGGCTGGTATTCATGGTGCCGGGCACGCCCAAGGACCTGCTGTGCTACTTCGCAGGGCTGACGGACCTGTCCTGGGGCAAGTGGCTGCTGCTGTGTACCGTGGGCCGCCTGCCGTCGGTACTGACCTCCACCATAGGAGGCGACGCCCTGGGCGTGAAGGATTACCAGTTCGCGGTGCTGGTTTTTGCCGCCACCCTGGCGGTGTCCGCCGTGGGGCTGCTGATCTACCGGGCCCTGTGCCGCCGCCACCAGCGCAGGCAGGAGCATGTCTGAATAAAGCACCCCCGGTGCGGCGTAAACCGCACCGGGGGTATTCTTATGGCTCGTAGTCGAAAATGGCCTTCTTTTCCAGCAGGGGGCCGAAGCGATCCTTCCACCGGTGGTGCATGGCGGAGGCGTCATAGGCTGTCAGGGCCGCCGGGTCCATGTCCAGCCGGATCAGCACATGGTACCGGTTGTCCCGGTCCACGCAGCCGGGAAGGACCTCTGCGCCCCGGACGCCGGGAATGTCCCCGGCGGCGGAGAAAATCTCCCGGATCTGCGGCAGATAGGCCCGCCAGTCCCCGGCCTCGGGCCGGAATTTCGCCAGAATACAGTGCTTCACAGCCGCCCCTCCTCACAGGCCGACATACGGAATAATCAGGCCCAGGAGCATAACGATGGCCATCAGCAGGGCCACGCCCATGGCCACATACTGGGTCCATTTGCGATTTTTCATTGGATTTCCTCCTTCGGTATCACGCGCTTGATGCTCTTTTCCACCTTTCGCCGGGGGGCCAGCACCTCGTGGCCGCATCCGGCGCACCGCAGGCGGATGTCCATCCCCACCCGCAGCACCTCCCACCGGCGGCTGCCGCAGGGGTGTTCCTTTTTCAGCTCGACCACATCGTGGAGCTTCAGGTCCATGGGATCGCCCGCCTTTCCGGTCAATTTTTCTTGATATCCTCCCAGTACCGCCGGGCGGCCTGCTCGGTCTTGTTGTCGCCGTATTCGTAATAGGTCACGTCCCCCAGGGCCTCCGGCAGGTACCGCTGGGCCACATAGTGGTGGGGGTAATCGTGGGGATATTTGTAGGCCGGGGCCTTGCCGCTGCCGGTGCTGTCGGCGTGGACGTTCTGCAGGTGCCGGGGCACCTGGCCCACCTTCCCCTTCTGGATATCGCGCATAGCGGCGTTGATGGCGTTGTAGGCGGAGTTGGACTTGGGCGCCGTGGCCAGGAGAACGGCGGCCTCCGCCAGGGGCAGCCGCCCCTCCGGCAGACCCAGCTCCCGGGCCGCGTCCACGCAGGCCTTGGTGATGGCCATGGCCTGGGGATAGGCCAGCCCCACATCCTCGGCGGCCATGACCAGCAGCCGCCGGCAGGGGGACAGCAGGTCCCCGGCCTCCAGCAGGCGGCCCAGGTAGTACACCGCCGCGTCGGGGTCGGAGCCCCGGACGGACTTTTGCAGGGCGGACAGCAGATCGTAGTGCTCGTCCCCCTCCCGGTCGTAGCGCATGGCGCTGCGTTGGGCCGCATGCTGAGCGTCCTGGGCGGTGATGCGCAGGCCGCCGTCCACAGGCCGGGCGGCCTGGTCCAGCAGCTCCACGGCGTTGACGGCCTTGCGCACGTCGCCGCCGCACCCGGCGGCAATGAGGCCCGGCACCTCCGGCTCCCAGGTCAGGGGCAGGGGGCTGCGGCGGCGGACGATGTCCAGGGCCCGCTCCACGGCGGGCAGCGTCTCCTCCGCCGTCAGGGCCTTGAACTCAAACACCGTGCTGCGGGACAGCAGGGCGTTGTATACATAGAAATACGGGTTCTCCGTGGTAGAGGCGATCAGGGTGATCTTGCCGTTTTCCATGAACTCCAGCAGGCTCTGCTGCTGCTTTTTGTTGAAATACTGGATCTCGTCCAGGTACAGCAGCACCCCGTTGGGGGCCAGCATGGTGTCCACATCGGCGATGATGGCCTTCACATCCTGCAAAGATGCGGTGGTGGCGTTCAGGTGGTACAGGGCCTTCTCCGTGCGTTTGGCGATGATGGAGGCGATGGTGGTCTTGCCGGTGCCGGAGGGCCCGTAAAAGATCATGTTGGCGGAGGTCCCGCCCTCGATGAGCCGCCGCAGCAGGGCGCCGGGGCCCAACAGGTGCTTCTGTCCCGCCACCTGATCCAGGGTCTGGGGCCGTATTTCGTCTGCCAATGGCCGCATAGCGGCACCTCCTTCCGGGAAAATCACAGCTATTATACCACATCCCGCCGCCCTTTGCACCCCCCGATTTGCATTTTTCCCGGCGATCTGATACAATGAAGGCGAGGTGATGCCATATGAAGTCTCCCCAAGAGGTGAGCGCCATCATCGGGCGGCTGAAGGAGCTGTATCCCGACGCGGCGTGCTCCCTGGATTACGATAAGGACTACGAGCTGCTGTTTTCCGTGCGGCTGGCGGCCCAGTGCACCGATGCCCGGGTAAATCAGGTGACCCCGGCGCTGTTTGCCCGGTTCCCCACGCTGGAGGCCTTCGCCGCCGCCAGCCAGGAGGAGGTGGGCGAATACGTCCGCTCCTGCGGCTTCTGGCGGGCCAAGGCCCGGGACATCGTAGCGGCGGCAAAAATGCTGCTGTCGGACTACGGCGGGCGGGTGCCGGACAACATGGAGGACCTGCTGCGGCTGCCGGGTGTGGGCCGCAAAACCGCCAACCTGATTTTAGGCGACGTATACGGTCAGGCGGGCTACGTCTGCGACACCCACTGCATCCGCATCACCGGGCGGCTGGGCCTTACCGACGGCAGCCGGGACCCGGTGCAGGTGGAGCGGCAGCTGCGCCGGTGCATCCCGCCGGTGGAGTCCAGCGATTTCTGCCACCGGATGGTGCTTCACGGCCGGGCCGTGTGCATGGCCCGAAGGCCCGACTGCGGCGGCTGCACCCTGCGGGACCTGTGCGATTTTGGGAAGGCGCAGGAGGCTGTATAAATACAGGCTGAAAAAATTGGCTGCCCGAAGGCAGCCAATTTTTTATGCAAGCGCTTAGAACCACGCGGCCCAGGCCAGGAAGCCCAGGCAGGCCACCACGCCCACAAACAGGGTGACGATGACCAGATAGCCCATGATGTCCCGGGCGGACAGCTTGGCGATGCCCAGAGCAGGCAGAGCCCAGAAGGGCTGGATCATGTTGGTCCACTGGTCGCCCCAGGCAATGGCCATGGCGGTGCGGCCATTCTCGATGCCCATAGCCGCGCCGGCAGGCATCATGATGGGGCCCTGCACGGCCCACTGGCCGCCGCCGGAGGGAACGAAGAAGTTCACCACACCGGCTGCCAGGAAGGACAGCATGGGGAAGGTGACGTTGTTGGAGACGCTCACGAAGAACTGGGAGATGACACCCGCCAGAGACACGCCCTGGTCGTTGGCTGCCACCATCATGCCCATGATACCGGCATAGAAGGGGAACTGCAGCAGCACGCCTGCTGCGCCGCCGGCGGCGTCGGAGATGGCATCCACATAGCGGCGCAGGTCGCCGTGGAGCAGAATACCCAGGAACAGGAAGATCATGTTCACGATGTTCAGGCCCAGGGTAAAGCCGTTCTGCACAAAGTAATAGATGATGTACACGAAGCCGCCCACCAGGGTGATGGCCCACAGGAGCTTGGAGTGCTCCAGCTTATCGGCAGGGGTCCTGACCTCATAGGTGCGCTCGGCCTCATCCTCCAGCAGGGTGGGGTCGATGCACACGGTGTGGGCCTTATCGGGATGCATGGCGTAGTTCACAAGGGGCATGACAAACAGAATGACGCCCACCATGATCAGGTTCATGGGGTGGAACACCGTGTCGGTGATGGGGGCCTGATACAGGACCTCGCCGAATTTCTTGCCCGCCACCAGGTCCAGGGGGATGGAGCCGGACAGACCTGCGTGCCAGATGACGAAGCCGGAGTAGGCGGAGGCGATCAGCAGGGGATAGTCCACGGTGGGCACCCGGCGCACCACTTCCTTGGCCAGCAGCGTGCCGGCGATCAGGCCGAAGCCCCAGTTCAGCCAGCAGCAGAGGGTGGAGATGAAGGTGGTGACCACGATGGCCTGCATGTTGTTGTGGCACAAGCCGGCGGCAGCCCGCAGGGCCTTTTTGCAGGGCTTGGCAGCCGCCATGGCGGAGCCGAATACCAGCACCAGGGCCATCTGCATGGAGAAGCTCAGCAGGCCCCAGAAGCCCTTGGAGTCACCCCAGGCGTTGAGCACCTGCAGGGGGCCCATCTTGGTGGCGCACATGGAGCCGATGAAAACGATGATGCTCAGGATGATGGCAAACAGGAACGCATCCGGCAGCCACCGGTTGACCACGCGAACGCAGCCGTTGGTGAATTTCTTGAACACAGACTCACTCTCCTTTATTTTGTCCGGAAGGGGTGTCCCGCCTCCGCAATTCTGTCCCGGTCTCTGTGCGGAGCAGGGACGTCTCTGGTTCTATTGTATAATAGGAGCGGCCTGTTTACAATTAATTTTTCGCCGAATTATTAACAATCATTTTGTAAAAGTATCACAATTTTTCCATTTTCAGCGGTTTCTTTCATTAATATACCGTTAAAGATTCAATAATCGCATAAAGTCGAATTAACAGTCCTTCGGAGTATTTCTGGCAGTCTGAAGGGGCGCTCTTTTCCATATGCTTTTTACCGGTCAAACCTTGTTATGCGGTAGGATTTCTGGTATAATAAAATGATTCAGAACATTTTCAGGAAAGGAACGACATTGCATGGAGCTGCACGCAAAGCTGGTTCGTTCTCAGCTATCATTTTTCAAGCCCTTCGTGGCCGGCCTGTCCCTGGAGGTCACCCGAAAGGGGCAGGACAAGCTGGGGGAGCTGATGACCGCCCTGCACCGGCGGGAGGTGCTGGTGCGGGACCACGACTTCGGCGCTTTTCAGGGGGCGTGGGTCATGCCCAAGGATCAGCGCCGCAGCGGCGTGATCCTGTATCTCCACGGCGGCGGCTATACCTGCGGCAGCCTGGAATATGCCAAGGGCTTTGCAGCCACCCTGGCCTCGGAATGCGGTGTACGGGTGTTCTGCCCGGCATACCGTCTGGCCCCGGAGCATCCGTATCCCGCGGCCCTGGACGATGCGCTGGAGAGCTATCAATACCTGCTGAAAAAGGGCTATGAGCCCCGGCAGATCCTGCTGGCGGGGGAGTCCGCCGGAGGCGGGCTCATTTACTGTCTGTGTCTGCGGCTCAAGCAGCTGGGCATGGCCCTGCCCTGCGGGCTTGTGGGCATCTCTCCCTGGACAGACCTGACCGGGTCCGGGGACTCCTATCGGGACAACCGGGAGAAGGACCCCTCCATGACTCCGGAGCTGCTGCAATTTTACGCCAAGTGCTATACGCAGGACCCCACGGACCCTCTGTGCTCGCCGCTGTTCGGCGACCTGACGGGGCTGCCGCCGTCTCTGCTGTTTGTGGGCGGGGACGAGGTGATGCTGGACGACACCCGTGCCCTGCATAACCGGCTTCTGTCCGCCGGATGCCGCAGCAAGCTGCACATTGCCCCGGAGCGGTGGCACGCCTATGTGCTGTACTGCCTCAATGAGAACATGGCTCAGGACTTCGAGGACATCAACCACTTCCTGGACCGGACCCTGTCCCCGGCCCGGAGCCTGCGGTGGATGCGGCTGGACAACGCCGCCAAGATCTATCCTGCCGCCAAGCGCCGGAACTGGAACAACTTCTTTCGCCTGTCCGTCACCCTGACCGAGCCCATCGACACAGCGGTGCTGCGGGCGGCGCTGGACGTGACGGTGCGGCGGTTCCCCTCCATTGCCGTGCGGCTGCGGCGGGGGGCATTCTGGTATTATCTGGAGGAAATTCCCAAGGCGCCGGACATCCAGCCGGAGAAAAGCTGCCCCCTGGCCCATGTGCCCTTCGGCCAGGTGCGCCAGTGCGCCTTCCGGGTGCTGGTGTACCATGACCGGATGGCGGTGGAGTTTTTCCACGCCGTCACCGACGGCACCGGCGGGCTGATTTTTCTGAAAACCCTGACGGCGGAGTATCTGTGCCAGAAATACGGCATCAGCATCCCGGCGGAAAAGGGTGTGCTGGGCCGCCTGGAGGAGCCCAGTCCGCAGGAGCTGGAGGACAGCTTCCTGCGCTATGCCGGGGACGTTACCGCCAGCCGGGCGGAGAGCACTGCCTATCACCTCAGCGGCACGCCGGAAAAGGACGGATATAAAAACCTCATCACCATGATGGTGCCGGTGGACCGGGTCCGCGCCTGTGCCAGGCAGCACGGCGTATCCGTTACGGAGCTGCTGGGCGCGGCCATGATGCAGGCCATTGCCGACCTGCAGGCGGAGAAGGTACCCCGGCGCAGCCGGCGCAAGCCGGTGAAGGTGCTGCTGCCGGTGAACCTGCGGAACCTGTTCCCCAGCCGCAGTCTGCGGAACTTTGCCTCGTATATCACCCCGGAGATCGATCCCCGCACCGGGGACTATACCTTCTCCGAGATCTGCGCCGCCGTCCACCATCGGATGGGACTGGAGAACAACACCCACACCCTGCGGGCCAAATTCGCCGCCAATGTGGCCAGCGAAAAGTCCCCGGTGCTGAAGGTGATGCCCCTGTTCATCAAAAACATTGCCATGAAGGCGGTGTTTAACGCCGTGGGCGAGCGCAAATCCTGTCTGTGCCTGTCCAATCTGGGGGCGGTGGAGCTGCCGGAGGTCATGGCCCCCTATGTCCGGCGGGTGGACTTCATCATCGGCGTCCAGGCTGCCGCGCCTCACGACTGCGGCGTGGTGTCCTGGAACGGCACCATGTATATCAACTGTATCCGCAGCATCCAGGAGCCGGAGCTGGAGCTGCATTTTTACCGGGTCCTGCACCGGCTGGGTCTGCCTGTGAAGGTGGAGAGCAACCAGCGGGGCCGGGGATAAGGGAAAGGAGCGTTATCCATGTATTGTATCCATTGCGGCGTGGAGCTGTCTGACAGCGAGACCGTGTGTCCTCTGTGCGGCACCCGGGTGTTCCATCCGGATCTGCCCCGGCAGCAGGGGGAGCCCCCCTTCCCGCCGGAGCCGTCGGCCCACCCCGAGGAGGTGAATCGCTCCGGGGCGCTGTTCATCCTGACCATGCTGGCGGTGCTGCCCATCGTCATCTGCATCCTGTGCGACTGGTCGCTGAACGGGACCATCGTGTGGTCCGGGTTTGCCTCCGGCGGCGTGTTGCTGCTGTATATCCTGGCGGTGCTGCCCCTGTGGTTCAGAAGGCCCAACCCGGTGATCTTTGTTCCGGCGGACTTTGCGGCCATCGGGCTGTATCTGCTGTATATCAACTTTGCCACCGGCGGGCATTGGTTCCTGACGTTTGCCCTTCCGGTGACGGGGACCATCGGGGTGCTGGTGACCACGGTGGTGACGCTGCTGCGGTATCTCAGCCGGGGGTATCTCTACATCTTCGGCGGGGCGCTGATGGCCGGCGGCGGCCTGGCGGTGCTCATTGAGTTCCTGCTGAACATCACTTTCCAGGTCCATCGGACGTTTATCTGGTCGTTTTACCCCCTGGCGGCGGGAGTGCTGCTGGGGATCATGCTGCTGATCATCGCGGTGTGCAAGCCCCTGCGCCGGTCCCTGCACCGGAAATTCTTTATCTGAGGCGGTGAGGCGCAATGAGTGATTCCTGCGTGGAGCTGGTGACCTTTGAACAGCTGCTCCGGCGGTATCCCCAGCTGGAGCAGCACCGCATTGCTCCCACCGGCGGAGCCTTCTGCCGGGCGGAGCGGCTCAAGGGCGGCGGAGCCGCCGGGACCTATGCCATGCCCCGGCCTATGGCACCCACCGGAGACAAGCATTTTTTCGGTTTTTACCTGACGGACCGGCGGCTGCTGCTGGCGGAGGAGGGCGGCTTTCTGCGGGGGCTGGCAGGGGACCTGGAGTCCCAGACCCCGGCTCAGGCGCTGGCGGAGCTGTTTGCCCGGCTTCTGCAGGAGGATATGCCCACCCTGCAAAAATATGAAAAGCGCCTGACGGCTCTGGAGGAGGCCCTGATGCAGGATCAGGCCCAGGACCTGGACAAGAAGCTCTTTCGCATCCGCCGCGAGCTGTCGGTGTTTGCGGCGTATTATGAGCAGCTGGACGACCTGTTTGCCGCGCTGTCGGACGAAACGGAGGAGAGCGACGCCCACGCCTCCCGGCTGTTTGACCGCCTGACGGGACGGGCTCAGCGGCTGCTGTCGGCCACGGAGCTGGAAAAGGAGTACGCCCTGCAATTGCGGGAAATGCACCAGACGCAGCTGGACATGCGGCAAAACCAGATCATGAAGATCCTGACCATCGTCACCACGGTGTTTCTGCCCCTGTCCCTGATCGCCGGGTGGTACGGCATGAATTTCGTAAACATGCCGGAGCTTACCGCACAGCACGGATACCTGGCGGTGTGCATCATCAGCGTGGTGTGCATCATCGTGGAGCTGGTGATCTTCAAGTGGAAAAAGTGGCTGTGAGCTGCAAATAAGATCAAAAGGACGCGCCCCGGCGCGTCCTTTTTTCAAAATCCGAAATTTTCTCCGGGCCGCGGAACCAAAAGCCGGGCCGGAGTATCTAATATACGTCATGACAAATGGGCGGCCCCGGGGCCGCCAGGAAAGGACGGTGATGGCCTTGCGCCTGTCACAAGAGGAATTTACTCGAGGGGTGCAGACCTACAGCCGGGACATGTACCGGGCCGCCCGGGCCCTGACCCCCTGCGATGCCGACGCCCAGGACGCCGTGGGCCAGGCAGTGCTGCTGGCCTGGCAGTCCCTGGACCGGCTGCGGGACCCTGAAGCCCTGCGGGCGTGGCTGGTGAAGATCAGCGTGAACTGTGCCCGGCAGCTGAACCGCCGCAGCCGCCGGGAGGTGTATCTGGAGGACCTGCCGCCCCAGGCGGCAGCCCGGGAGGACCCGCGGCCGGAGCTGTGGGACGCGGTGCTGTCCCTGCCCCGGGACCAGCGGGCGGCGGTGGTGCTGTATTACTATGAGGACCTGCCGGTGGCGGACATTGCGTCGCTGCTGCGGGTGCCGGCGGGCACGGTGAAATCCCGGCTCAGCCGGGCCCGGGATAAGCTGCGGCTGGCGCTGTCGGACCCGCAGGTCACGCGGAAGGAGGAACGAACATGAACGATTTGGATACCCGTTTGCGGCATATGGCCCGGGAGGAGGAGACCCCGGTGCCCAAGGACTTTGACGAAAATCTGACCCGGGCCCTGGCCCAGCTTCCCGCACGGAAGCGGCGCAGGGTCCCCCGGGCGGTACTGCTGGCAGCCTGCCTGGTGCTGATGCTGACGGGGGCGGTGCTGGCGGCGGAGAGCGGGGTGTTTGCCCGGTTTGGGACCCCCGGCGATCTCAATGTGGAGGGGCTGTTCTACGACGGCACCGAATACGGCGGCACCTGGACCTACAGCACGGACCGGCGGCTGCCGCTGGCAGACATTCCCCAGGCCAGCCAGGAGGCGGCGCGGACTTCGACGGAGGATCTGCAGTTTCCGGACATGGCGGCGGCGGACGCGTTCCTGGGCGGCGGCGTTCTGCCCCGCAGCGCCCAGCAGGAGGCACGCGAGCGCGATCAGGTGTCCATAGAAGCCCAGTGCGACCAGCAGGGACAGCTGGTGCGGATGTATATCCGCACTGCGTACTGTGATGAGCTTCAAAATCCCGACGGCGGGATCCGATACGGCGACTACATGCACGTTTGGATGTATGTGCTGACGGATGTGACCCCGGAGGACGATGTGGTTTCCTGGATCTATTCTCAGGGACAACTGGAAAACCTGGAGCAGTTGGAGGACTACAAGGCCCCGGGCGGCGGCAAGGCGTATATTTTCCGGGAGACCATACCCGGTTGTGGCAACCGCTATCGGGCGCTGTTCTGTGAGGGACCCGTGGTGGTGCAGCTGGATCTCTCCATCATGACGGACGGCTCCTTGGTAGGCGGCATATCCGATGCCGATGCTCTGGCGTACCTGTACAGCGCCGTGGACAGCTACGGCCTGTAGACCTTGTAATTTCCCGGGAAAGACGGTACAATAAAACCGGCGGAGCACCGCCGGTTTTATTGCGCTTTTCAGGAGGTCATCTCATGCACAGATACGCTTTGGTGGTCATTGACATGCAGCGGGGGTTTCTGGACGCCTCCAGCCCCCTGTTTATCCCCGGGGCGGCGGACACGGTGCCCGCCTGCGCCCGGGCCATCGACTGCTGCCACAGGGCCGGGGTGCCGGTGGTGTTCGCCGTGCGGCACTACCGGGCGGACGGCTCCGACGTGGAGCGGGCCCGGTACGACGTGTGGGCCCGGGGCGGAAGGCCCCTGTCCGAGACGTGCCCGCCGTCCATGTCCGACGCGTGGCCGGAGGAATTTCACCGGGCGGACACGGACTATGTCATCGTAAAGCCCCGGTTTTCCGCATTTTTCCACACGGAGCTGGACCTGATCCTCCGGCGGCTGGGGGTGGACACGGTGCTGCTGGCCGGGACCACCACGCCCAACTGCATCCGCTCCACCTTCTACGACGCCCTGTCCCTGGACTATGACGCGGAGGTGCTGTCGGACTGCACCTCCTCCGTGACCCCTGCCGTGCAGGCCGCCAACCTGGCGGATATGCAGCGGGTGGGCGGACAGGTTCTGACGGCGGAGGAGCTGGAGCAGCTGCTGGGGCAGCAAGCAGAATAGCTGAGAAGCAGCAAAACCTCCGGGAAAACCGGAGGTTTTGCTGCTTTTTTGACAGTCTGCGAAGCACGTTTCAGCACGTTCAGTTCAGCACGCCGCTGACATAGCGGTACTTGTCCAGGCTGGACGCAGCGTTCCAGGTCATGTATCCGCCGGTGTTGCCGGTGTCGTTCAGGGCCCGGATCTGGGCGGCGATCTCATCGGGGCCATAGGTGTTGTACGGCTCCCGGATGGCGTTGTAGCACTGGATCCAGGTGCGCACCGCGGCAGGGGAGGGAGTCTCCTGCTGCCGGGCGGCAGCCTTCTCGCCGAAGGTTTTCATGGTCTCATAGGGGTGCTCCCAGGGCAGCCAGCTGCCGGAGGCGGAATAATGATCGGGGTACGGCATGGCGCTGATGGCGTCCACCACGCCGCTGATGGCCGCCCAATACTGACCGTAGGCCGTGACGTACTTTTCCGCGCACTCGCCGAACACATCGGCAGACACATACACCCCCGCCCCGTGGAGCCGGTCGGCGGCGTACTGCAAAAACCGCTGAACGGCCTGGGCCTTGCTCTCGTCATTGTCGTTGTGATAGTCGATGGTGCCCGCCTCGTCATAGTCCCAGGTGCCGTCGGGGAAGCGGACATAGTCGAACTGAATTTCGTTGAAGCCCATGGTCTCGGCGGCCTCCAGGGCCAGGTCCACCTTATACTGCCACACCTGGCGGCTGTATACGATGGGCCAGTACATGCCGCCGATCTTCAGCGGCTGGCCGCTCAGGTCCGCTATCACACACTCCGGATGATCTGCGGCCAGGTTGGGATCGTTGAAGGCCGTGATGCGGCCGATGACGTAATACCCGGCATCCTTCAGCTTTTTCACCGCCGCCTGATAGCTCTCCAGCGTGTTGTAGGCATCCGCATAGGCGCTGGGGGAATATTTCTGCATCACCGGCGAGGCGTAGCCGATGGCCCCGCCGTCCATGATGTCCACCACAAAAGCGTTGATGCCGCACCCGTCGGCCACGGCGATGTATGCCTCCGGATTCCGGATGGCCTCGTTGTTCAGGTACAGGGCCTTCACGGTATCGGGCATGACGCTGCCGCCAAAGCGGGGCTTTTCATAGGCGTCGTAGTCCAGGCCCGCCGCGTCGCCGCCGCCCCAGCTGTCGCCCCGGTCCGCGTGGAGCTGGGCCATGTCCGCGTCATAGGGAGCCGTGGCCTGGTCCTCCGTCAGGCGGACATACCGGGCGGGGATGTACCCGCCGTCGGCCCGGTAATAGGATACGCTGCCGTCGGCCGCCAGGTCCCGGTAGCCGGTAACGGTCAGGGCCTGGCCCCGCAGCACCAGGGGGCCGGTGGGGTCGCCGCCCTCATCCGTCAGATTCTGGGCCCGGCGGACATACACGGTTTTCAGCGTCACCACGCCGCTCAGGTCATCGGTCAGGTTCTCCCGGTCCAGCCAGGCGAAGCTGCCGTCCTCCTGGGGCACCCGAACCTGGTCCGGACGATCCTTGTCGGCCTCCTCCACCACATAGGTGACCTGGCTGCCCCGGACCAGCTGCCGCAGGACATTGCCCTCCTCGTCGTACAGCGGAGCCGTCTCCGCTTCCGAGGCCACATAACCGGCCGCCGTCTCCAGGGGGATCTCCTTCTGCCGGGTAAAATGCCACACCAGTGCGGCGATGGTGGCCAGGCACACCAGAGCCAGGGCGATCCCCGGCCACCGGGGGCGGCGCTGCTTCCGGCTGCGCCGGGGGCGGGGGGTATAATCCGGCTCCGTCTCCTGGACCCACTCCGGCGCCCACGCGCCGGTCTGCTGTTCTTTCACGGACATAGGGGAGTACCTCGCTTCTGTGTATTTTCGCCATTATACCGCATTTTCCGGCAAATGGCTACCCCCATTCTCCGGTCCGCCCCATCCCAATAGAAAACCGGGAAAATTCCCGGGAAAAACGGGACAAACCGCAGATTACCGGGGCAGAAATGTGAATTTTTTTCGCTGCCCTTGCTTTTTTGGAAAAATAGGCTATGATATAGAGGAAATAATATGTCCCGCACGGCGGGAAAAGAAAAGAAGGTACTGTTATGACGAAAATTGACATCGTGTCCGGTTTCCTGGGCGCAGGCAAGACCACCCTCATCAAGAAGATGGTGAAGGAAGCCTATCAGGGCGAAAAGCTGGTGCTGATCGAAAACGAGTTCGGCGAGATCAGCATCGACGGCGGCTTTCTGAAGGACGCGGGGATCCAGATCTCCGAAATGTCCTCGGGCTGCATCTGCTGCTCCCTGGTGGGCGACTTCGGCAAGGCCCTGCGGGAGGTGAAGGAGCAGTTCCAGCCGGACCGCATCCTCATCGAGCCCTCCGGCGTGGGGAAGCTCTCCGACGTGATCGTGGCGGTGGAAAACACCGTGGCGGATATCCCGGATATGAAGCTGAACTCCTTTGTCACCGTGGCCGACGCCGGCAAGGTGAAGGTGTATATGAAGAACTTCGGCGAGTTCTATAACAACCAGATCGAGGCCGCCGGCACCATCATCCTGTCCCGGACCCAGAAGCTGACCCAGGAGAAGCTGGAGGCCGCCGTGGCTCTGCTGCGGGAGAAGAACCCCACCGCCGCCATTCTGACCACCCCCTGGGACCAGCTGGACGGCAAGACCGTTCTGGCCGCCGTGGAAAAGGTGTCTCTGGCCGACGAGCTGCTGGAGAAGATGCGGGCCGAGCACGAGGCCGAGGAGGCTGAGCATCATCACCATCACCACGAGCATGACCACGATGACGACCACGACGAGCACGAGCATCATCATCATGACCACGATGACGAGGATGACCATGAGCACTGCTGCCACCATCACCACCACGAGGGTGAGGAGCACGAGGATTGCCATCATCATGACCACGATGAGGAACACGAGCACCATCACCACCATGACGGCCAGGAGTGCGACGACCCCGCCTGCTCCTGCCACCATCATCACCACCACGCCGACGAGGTGTTCACCAGCTGGGGCGCGGAGACGCCCAAGCAGTTCACCCAGGCGGATATCGACCGCATTCTGACGGCTCTGGATTCCGGCGACTACGGCGCCATCCTGCGGGCCAAGGGCATCGTGCCCGCCGCCGACGGCCAGTGGCTGCACTTTGACTATGTGCCCCAGGAGCACGAGGTGCGCTATGGCTCCGCCGACTACACCGGCCGCCTGTGCGTCATCGGCTCCCAGCTGAAGGAGGACGGCCTGAAGACCCTGTTCGGCCTGTAAGGAGACGCCTATGGACATTCCTGTATATCTCATCACCGGCTTTCTGGATGCCGGAAAGACCGACTTCATCAACGGCATCCTGAAAGACGGCTTCGCCAGCGAGGACCGGACCCTGCTGTTGTGCTGCGAGGAGGGGGAGACGGAGTACGACCCCAAGGTGCTGTTCAACGTGTTCACCTACACCGTGGACGATCCCGCCCAGCTGACGCCGGAATTTTTCAAGAAGCTGGAAAAGCAGTACCGGCCCAAGCAGGTGATCATCGAGTTCAACGGCATGTGGAGCTTCGAGCCCCTGTACCGGGAGGGTCTGCCTGCCAACTGGATCCTGTATCAGATCATGTGCCTGGTGGACGCCACCACCTTTGAGCCGTATCTGCGGAACATGGGGCAGCTGATGATGGAAAAAATCCTTAACGCGGACATGATCATCTTCAACCGCTGCAATGAGGAGCTGCGCAAGGCCCTGCGGGGCCGGAACCTGCGGATGGTGAACCGGCGGGCCGACATCTATCTGGAGAACACCGACGGCACCAGCGAGGACTACGTCACCGACGACATGGCCCCCTTCGACCTGTCCGGCGGCCACCTGGACGTGCCGGACAACGACTACGGCATCTGGTATGTGGACATGATGGACAACCCCCAGCGCTACGACGGCATCACCGTGCGGTATAAGGCGCTGATGTGCCACTCCAAGAAGTTCCCGGGCATCCACTGCCCCGGCCGCTTCGCCATGGTGTGCTGCAACAACGACATGCAGTTCCTGGCCCTGGTGTGCAAGGGCCAGGAGCTGGAGAAGTTCAAGAACCGCCAGTGGGTGGAGATCCAGGCCACCGTGAAGAAGGAGAAATGCCAGGCCTATGACGGTGAGGGCCCGGTGCTGTACGTCACCGATGTGAAGCCCTGCCAGAAGCCGGACCCGGAGAACGTCAGCTTCTGATACAGATCGTAATATTCAAAAAGAATCATACAGATAGGAAAATAGGAAACCCTTCGGCTTTGCCGAAGGGTTTCCTATTTTTGAAAAACATCGAGCGCACAGCTGTCGCAAACCGCGGCAGGAGCCGCCCGGACGGGCGGCTCCTGCGGGATCTATGACGTGAGTAAGGTTCTTTGTATGGCTCAGTCGTCGTACATCTCGATGAGCTTCAGCAGGTGATCGTAGCGAGCCTTGGCCTCGGCCTCGTTGCGGGCGAACAGATTCTCCGCACGGTCGGGGAACTCGCGGGTCAGACGGCTGTAGCGGGCCTCGTTCATCAGGAAGTCGTGATAGCCGCCGGCGGGAGCCTTGGAATCCAGGGTGAACTTCTTCTCCGCAGCGGGGTTGAAGCGGAACAGGTTCCAATAACCGCAGTCCACAGCCTTCTTCATTTCCTTCTGGCAGTTCATCATGCCGCCCTTGATGCTGTGCATCTCGCAGGGGCTGTAGCCGATGATCAGGGAGGGGCCATGATAAGCCTCGGCCTCGGTGATGGCCTTGAGGGTCTGAGCGGGGTTGGCGCCCATAGCCACCTGGGCCACGTACACATAGCCGTACTGCATGGCGATCTCCGCCAGGCTCTTCTTCTTGACCTCCTTACCGGCAGCGGCAAACTGAGCCACCTGGCCGATGTTGGAAGCCTTGGAGGCCTGTCCGCCGGTGTTGGAGTACACCTCGGTATCGAACACGAAGATGTTGACGTCCTTCTTGCTGGCGATGACGTGATCCAGGCCGCCGTAACCAATGTCGTAGGCCCAGCCGTCGCCGCCGAAGATCCACATGGACTTCTTGGCCAGGTATTCCTTCTTGCTGAGGATGTCGGCAGCCAGGGTGCAGGCGTCGCAGTCGCACAGCAGCTTGCCCTGGGCCTTCAGCTGGGCGGCGTGCTCGGCGAACTGAGGCACGGCGGCCAGCTCCTCCACGGTGCAGATGCTCTCCTCCAGGGCCTTGACATAGGCGCGGGCGGGCTCGGCGTTGGCGCTGCCATCGTCCATGGTATCCAGCCATGCCTGAGCGGCGGCCTTCAGAGAGGGCTGCGCCCACTCCACGGCGATCAGCTGGCGGGTCTCGTCGGCCAGATCCTGACGGATCTTGTCCTGACCGATGAACATGCCCAGACCGTGCTCGGCGTTATCCTCGAACAGGGAGTTGCACCATGCGGGGCCGTGGCCCTCCTTGTTGGTGCAGTAGGGAGAGGTAGCCGCGGGACCGCCCCAGATGGAGGAGCAGCCGGTGGCGTTGGAGATGTACATATGGTCGCCAAACAGCTGGGTGACGAGACGGGCATAGCTGGTCTCGGCGCAGCCGGCGCAGGAGCCGGAGAACTCCAGCATGGGCTGCTTGAACTGGCTGCCCTTGACGGTGTTGTCCTGCATATCCTTCTTCTCGGAGACCTTGTCCATGCAGTAGTCGAACACATCCTGCTGTTTAAGCTCGCCCTCCTGGGCCACCATGGACAGCGCGTTCACGGGGCAGGCACCGATGCAGACGCCGCAGCCCATGCAGTCCAGAGGACTGATGGCCATGGTGAACTGGTAGGTGCCCTTGCCCTTGCCGGCCTTGACGTCCACGATCTTGGCGGCCTCGGGAGCATTCTTGGCCTCCTCGGCGGTCAGAGCGAAGGGACGGATGGTGGCGTGGGGGCAGACATAGGCGCACTGGTTGCACTGGATGCACTTGGCAGCGTCCCAGGTGGGGACGGACACGGCCACGCCGCGCTTCTCATAGGCGGAGGCGCCCAGCTCGAACTGGCCGTCCACATGATCGGCAAAGGCGGAGACGGGCAGGCTGTCGCCGTCCATCTTGCCCACAGGCTCCAGGATCTCCTTGACCATCTTCACCAGCTCGGGCTTGCCCTCCAGCTTCTTGTGCTCGGGCTCGTCCACGGCGTTGGCCCAGTCGGCGGGGACCTCCACCTTCTTATAGGCGGTGGCGCCCAGGTCGATGGCCTTGTAGTTCATATCCACCACGTCCTGGCCCTTCTTCAGGTAGGAGGCCTTGGCCTTCTCCTTCATGAAGCGGATGGCGTCCTCCTCGGGCATGACCTTGGCCAGGGAGAAGAATGCGGACTGGAGGATGGTGTTGTTGCGCTTGCCCATACCGATCTTGATGGCCAGGTCGATGGCGTCGATGGTATACAGCTGGATGTTGTTGCGGGCGATGTAGCGCTTGGCGTCGGCCTTCAGGTGATGGTTCAGCTCATCGAAGTCCCACTGGCAGTTGATCATGAACACGCCGCCGGGCTTGACGTCGTTGACCATCTTGAAGCCCTTGGTGATGTAGCTGGGGTTGTGGCAGGCCACGAAGTCGGCCTTGTTGATATAGTACGGGGAACGGATGGGGTGATCGCCGAAGCGCAGATGGCTGATGGTCACGCCGCCGGTCTTCTTGGAGTCATACTGGAAGTATGCCTGCACGTACTTGTCGGTGTGGTCGCCGATGATCTTGATGGAGTTCTTGTTGGCGCCCACGGTGCCGTCGCCGCCCAGGCCCCAGAACTTGCACTCGATGGTGCCGGGAGCAGCGGTGTTGGGACAGTTCTTGTCCTCGGGCAGGGACAGGTTGGTGACATCGTCCACGATGCCGATGGTGAACTGGCGCTTCATCTCGTCGCGCTTGAGCTCGTCATACACGGCGAACACGGAGGCAGGAGGCGTGTCCTTGCTGCCCAGACCGTAACGGCCGCCGATGACCTGGATGTCGCTGCGGCCGGCGTTGGCCAGAGAGGTGACCACATCCTGATACAGGGGCTCGCCCAGAGCGCCGGGCTCCTTGGTGCGGTCCAGAACGGCGATCTTCTTGACGGAGGCAGGAATGGCCTGGATGAGCTTCTCGGGAGCGAAGGGGCGGAACAGGCGGACCTTCACCAGGCCGACCTTCTCGCCGTGGGCATTCAGATAGTCGATGACCTCCTCGGCCACATCGCAGATGGAGCCCATGGCCACGATGACGCGGTCGGCGTCCTCAGCGCCGTAGTAGTTGAACAGGCCGTAGTTGGTGCCCAGCTTGGCGTTGATCTTGTCCATGTACTTCTCCACCACGGCGGGCAGAGCGGCATAGTACTTGTTGCAGGCCTCGCGGTGCTGGAAGAAGATATCGCCGTTTTCGTGGCTGCCGCGCATGTGGGGATGCTCGGGATTCAGAGCGTGCTGACGGAACTCCTTCACGGCGTCCATGTCGCACATATCCTTCAGATCCTCGTAATCCCACACGGCGATCTTCTGGATCTCGTGGCTGGTGCGGAAGCCGTCGAAGAAGTTGATGAAGGGAACCTTGCCCTCCAGAGCGGCCAGATGGGCCACGGGAGACAGGTCCATGACCTCCTGGACGTTACCCTCGCACAGCATGGCAAAGCCGGTCTGGCGGCAGGCCATCACGTCGGAGTGGTCGCCGAAGATGTTCAGCGCCTGGGTGGACACGGTACGGGCGGAGACATGGAACACGGCGGGCAGCTGCTCGGCTGCGATCTTGTACATGTTGGGGATCATCAGCAGCAGGCCCTGGGATGCGGTGTAGGTGGTGGTCAGGGCGCCGGCGCCCAGAGAACCGTGAACCGCGCCGGCAGCGCCGGCCTCAGACTGCATTTCCACCACCTTGACCCGGGTGCCGAAGATGTTCTTCAGCCCGTTGGCGGACCACTGGTCCACAAAGTCGGCCATGGGGGACGACGGGGTGATGGGATAGATGGCGGCAACCTCGGAGAACGCGTAGGACACGTGCGCCGCAGCGTTGTTACCATCCATGGACTTCATTTTTCTTACCATAAATGAACCTCCTCATAAAAACATTTCGCGGATTTCTCAACGAAACACCATACATTGTGTATAATACCACAATCTTTTTTCTTTGTAAACCGGGTTTTGCCCCTTTTTCACGGATTAAGGCTTTTTCTTCACCATGCACAAAAATTCTCACGGTAAGAGGGAAGTTTTTTTGACAATGTATTTCAAAACGGCGGGATATGTGCTAAAATATAAATGAAACACGTCAGAAAGCGCAGAACAAGCGCATTTTTTGTGAGAGGATGTGAAGGGCCATGGTGGTAACGGTACGGTCCCTGGGACTCAACGGCATCAGCGGCTATGAGGTGTCGGTGGAGTGCTTTTTGTCCGGGGGACTGCCCGCCTTCGACGTGGTGGGCCTGCCGGACGCGGCGGTGCGGGAATCCCGGGAGCGGGTCCGGGCCGCCATCAAGGCCTGCGGGGCCAAATTCCCCGTCAGCCGCATCACCGTGAACCTGGCCCCGGCGGGCCAGCGCAAGGAGGGGACGGTGTATGACCTGCCCATTCTGCTGGGCATCCTGACGGCGGCGGAGGAGCTGAAGCCCCTGCCCGCCGACGCGGCGTTTCTGGGGGAGCTGAGCCTTACCGGCGCGCTGCGTCCGGTGACGGGGGTGCTGCCCATGGCCCTGTGCGCCGCCCGGATGGGCATCCGCCAGCTGTTTGTCCCGGCCCAGAACGCCCCGGAGGCCACCCTGGCCCAGGGGATCACCGTCTATCCGGTGGAAAACATCGCCCAGCTGGTGGCCCACCTTACCGGTGACGCGCCCATCCGGCCCCAGACCCCCTGGACCCCCTCGCCGGTGTCCCAGGCCCTGCCGGACTTTGCCGACGTCATGGGCCAGGAAAACGTAAAGCGGGCCCTGGAGGTAGCCGCCGCCGGGGGGCACAATGTGCTGCTCATCGGCTCCCCCGGCTCCGGCAAGTCCATGCTGGCCCGGCGGCTGCCGTCCATCCTGCCGGACATGACCCGGCAGGAGTCTTTGCAAACCACGGAGGTATACTCCGTGGCGGGGATGACGGACCCGTCCCACCCCCTGGTGACCCGGCGGCCCTTCCGCAGCCCCCACCATACGGCCTCCCCCGTGTCCCTGTCCGGCGGCGGCACCGTGCCCCGGCCCGGGGAGATCTCCCTGGCCCACAACGGCATCCTCTTTTTGGATGAGCTGCCGGAATTCGACAAAACCGCCCTGGAGACTCTGCGCCAGCCCCTGGAGGACGGGGTGGTGACCATCACCCGGGTATCCGGGTCCCTGACCCTGCCCAGCCGGTTCATGCTGGTGTGCGCCATGAACCCCTGCCGCTGCGGGTGGTACGGCCACCCCTCCGGCCGCTGCACCTGCTCGGAAAGCCAGGTGGAGAGCTACATGCGCCGCATTTCCGGCCCCCTGCTGGACCGCATCGACATGCACATCGAGGTGCCGTCGGTGGAGTACGAGGCCATGCGCCGCCGGGAGAAGCCCGAGACGTCGGCCCAGGTCCGGCAGCGGGTCAACGCCGCCCGGGATATCCAGAAGCGCCGCTTTGCCGGCACCGCCGTCAGCTGCAACGCCTATATGACCCCCGCCATGATCGGGGAATACTGCCTGCTGGACCAGGCGGGGGAGCGGCTCATGAAGGGGGCCTTCGACCGGCTGGGCCTGACGGGCCGCAGCCATGACCGCATTCTCCGCATGGCCCGCACCATCGCCGACCTGGACGGCAGCGAGCGCATCGAGGCCGCCCACCTGGCTGAGGCCATTCAGTACCGCAGCAGCAATCTGTTGAAATAACCGGGGAAACACGCTATAATAAAAAACGGAAGGATAACCGGCCCGGGCGGACTGCGCCACCGGAGCCGTCCCCATAACTCTATATACTAAGGAGAAACCCCATGCACGAAATGATCCTGTGCAAGCTGGGCGAGGTGGTCCTGAAGGGCCTGAACCGCCGCAGCTTTGAAATGAAGCTCATGTCCAACCTCCGCCGCCGCACCGCCCGGTTCGGCAGGTTCCGGGTCTATTCCAAGCAGAGCACCATCTATGTGGAGCCTGCCGGGGAGGCCTGCGACCTGGACGGGGCGTATGACGCCTGCAAGCGGGTGTTCGGCATCATCGCCGTGGCCCGGGCCCTGCCCTGTGCCAAGGAAAAGGAGGCCATTCTGGACACCGCCAAGACCTATCTGAGCAGCGCCCTGACAGCGGCCCGGAGCTTCAAGGTGGAGAGCAAGCGGGCAGACAAGACCTTCCCCATGACCTCCATCCAGCTGAGCCAGTGGGTAGGCGGCCACCTGCACGAGGCCTTCCCCCACCTGACGGTGGACGTTCACCACCCGGACCTGACGGTATATGTAGAGGTCCGGGAGGAGGCGGCGTATGTCCACGCCCCGGCGGAGCCTGCCGCAGGCGGCCTGCCCATCGGCATGGGCGGCCGGGCCGTGAGCCTGCTGTCCGGCGGCATCGACTCGCCGGTGGCCAGCTACATGATCGCCAAGCGGGGCGTGGAGCTGGAGATGATCCACTTTGCCTCGCCCCCCTATACCAGCGAGCAGGCCCGGGAGAAGGTCCTTCAGCTGGCCCGGGAGCTGGTGCCCTGGTGCGGGCGGCTGAATGTCACCATTGTCCCCTTTGCCGAGATCCAGGAGGAGATCCGCCGCAATTGCCCGGAGGATCACTTCACCCTGATCATGCGGCGGTTTATGATGCGCCTGGCCGACGCCCTGGCCCGGGACCTGAACTGCCGGGCCCTGGTCACCGGCGAGAGCCTGGGCCAGGTGGCCAGCCAGACCATGGATGCCCTGGCCGTCAGCGGCGACGTGACGGACCTGCCGGTGCTGCGGCCCGTTATCGGCATGGACAAGGAGGAGATCGTCCGCATCGCCCGGCACATCGGCACGTTTGAAACCTCCATCCTGCCCTATGAGGACTGCTGCACCGTGTTCACCCCCCGCCATCCCAAGACCCGCCCCCACGTGGAGGAGGTCCGGGAGATGGAGCAGGCCCTGGACGTGGAGGGCCTGGTCCGCCGGGCCATGGAGGGCCGGGAAGTGGTCAAGCTCCGCTGAGCCGTTTTAACCCCAACGAAAAGGATGTGATACCATGCCCCATCAGGCGGAGATCATCGCCGTGGGCACCGAGCTGCTTTTGGGCAATATTGCCAACACCAACGCGCAGTTTCTGTCGCAGCTGCTGGCCTCGGCCGGGGTCAACGTGCTGTACCACACCGCCGTGGGGGACAACCCCCAGCGTCTGCGGGCGGCGGTGGAGACTGCCCGGTCCCGCTGCGACCTGCTGGTGTTCACCGGCGGCCTGGGCCCCACCTATGACGACATGACCAAGGAGACGGTGGCCGGCGTGTTCGGCCTGGCCCTGGAATACCACCCGGAGGTCATGGAGGAAATTCAGCAATATTTTGACCGTGTGTTCCACCGTCCCATGCCCGCCTGCAACCGGCAGCAGGCTATGCTGCCCCAGGGCTGCACGGTGCTGCACAACCCGGTGGGCACCGCCCCGGGCTGCATATTCACGGCGGGCGGCGTCACGGCGGTGCTGCTGCCGGGGGTGCCCCACGAGTGCCGCTATCTGGCGGAGCACGCGGTGCTGCCCTGGCTCCGGGGCCAGAGCGGCGGCGTTATCCGCAGCCGCGACCTGCATGTGTTCGGTCTGACGGAGCCCCAGGTCCAGGAGCTGCTGGGCGACCTGATGGACGGCGCGCAGAACCCCTCCCTGGCCCCCTACGCCAAGCCCGGCGAGGTGATGCTGCGGCTGACGGCCAAGGGCGGCAGCGACGACGACTGCCAGGAGCGCATGGCCCCTCTGTTCCGGGACGTCCGCTCCCGGCTGGGAGACTATCTGTACGGCGTGGACGTTTCCTCCCTGGAGGAGGTGGTCCTGACCCGGCTGCGGCAGCAGGGGCTGACTCTCTCCGCCGCAGAGAGCTGCACCGGCGGCCTCATCGCCAAGCGGCTGACAGACGTACCTGGAGCCTCCGCCGCGTTTCTGGGCGGCGTGGTGTCCTATACCAACGGCGTGAAGGCCGGGGTGCTGGGCGTGCCCCGGGACCTGCTGGACCGATACGGCGCGGTGTCCGCGCCGGTGGCCCGGGCCATGGCGGAGGGCGTCCGCCGTGTCACCGGCAGCGACCTTTCGGTGTCCGTCACCGGTCTGGCCGGGCCAGACGGCGACGACCGGGGAAACCCCGTGGGCACCGTATATGTGGGGCTGAGCTGGCAGGGGGGCTCCCTGGTCCGGCATCTGACCCTGGGCGGTGACCGGGCCCGCATCCGGCTCCTGGCCGCCAGCAACGCACTGGATATCATACGCAGACACCTTTGTGATCTGCCTGTAGAAGGAGAAGAAGCATATGGCAGTTAACCCCATGAACAACAAGAACCTGAGCCGGACCCACAGCAAGGAGCTGGCCAAAAACAACCGCGGCAAGCGCACCCGGAAAAACAGCGACTATAAGACCACCGCCACCGCCGCCCGCCAGGCCCAGAGTCAGGCCCCTCAGAAGGCCGCCTGGCCCACCAAGGTCAAGGTCACCCTGGGTATCCTGTTCGGCATTCTGGTGGCAGCCCTGATCCTGCGGCTGGCGGTTCCGTCGCTGCAGGACAACCCGCTGCTGAACAACCTGACCACTCTGCTGCTGGGCATCTCCTGCGGCGCGCTGTATTTCATCCGCAAGGATTATCCCGCGCCCAAGGCCTCCAAGCTGGACGGCGTGGTCAACGCCGTACTGATCGTTTTCGCCCTGTTTTACGGCGTTATGGGCGTGTGGGGCCTGATCCGGATGGTCGGCTGAGCGTCCCGCCCTGTCCCGCGTTTGTCCCGGGAATTTCCCGTTGACAACCGGGACAGGGCGTGCTATATTACAGGGTAACAAAAGGCACTGACGAGGAAGCCGCCTGCGGCAGGCAGCAGAGAGGGACCCATTCTGGTGCAAGGGCCCCGGCTGAAAGCAGGACGCGTACCGCCTCCGAGCCGTCCGCCCAACGGGCATATCCCCCAGTAGGCCGGACCGGGCCCTCCCGTTACAGAGGAGCTACGAGCGACGGGACACTGTCCCGTAAGCAGGGTGGAACCGTGGAGTAATACCAATTACCTCACCCCTGAAGCATCATCAGGGGCGGGGATTTTTTATTTCCTGACCCCAATTTCAAGGAGGAATCACCATGAGCGAAGAAAACAAGTACACGTTTGAAAACGAGGAATACCGCCGGACGTACTGGCATACCTGCTCCCATGTGCTGGCCCAGGCCGTCAAGCGCCTGCACCCGGAGGTAAAGCTGGCCATCGGCCCCAGCATTGAAAACGGCTTCTATTACGATCTGGACGCGCCCTTTGCCTTCACCCAGGACGACCTGGCCGAGATCGAGGGCGAGATGCGGAAGATCTGCAAGGAAAAGCTGAAGCTGGAGCGGTTTGAGCTGCCCCGGGAGGAGGCTCTGAAATATATGGAGGAGCGGGAGGAGCCCTATAAGGTGGAGCTCATCAACGACCTGCCCGCCGATGCACACATCTCCTTCTATAAGCAGGGCGAGTTCGTGGACCTGTGCGCCGGTCCCCATCTGGACTCCACCGGCCGCATCAAGGGCAACGCCATCAAGCTGACCGCCTGCAACGCCGCCTATTGGCGGGGCGACAGCAATCGCCAGACCCTCCAGCGCATTTACGGCGTGGCCTTCCCCAAGAAGGAGGAGCTGGACGCATATCTGAAGGAGCGGGAGGATGCTCTGAAGCGGGACCACAACAAGCTGGGCCGCGAGCTGGAGTATTTCACCACCGTGGACTGCATCGGTCAGGGCCTGCCCATCATGCTGCCCAAGGGCGCCCGGGTCATCCAGCTGCTGCAGCGCTGGGTGGAGGACGTGGAGCAGCAGCGGGGCTATCTGCTGACCAAGACTCCCCTGATGGCCAAGCGGGAGCTCTATAAAATCTCCGGCCACTGGGACCACTATCTGGACGGCATGTTCGTTCTGGGCGACCCCGATGACGAAACCAAGGAGTGCTTTGCCCTGCGGCCTATGACCTGCCCCTTCCAGTATCAGGTGTATCTGAACCGGCAGCGGTCCTACCGCGACCTGCCCATGCGCCTGGGCGAGACGTCCACCCTGTTCCGCAACGAGGACTCCGGCGAGATGCACGGCCTGATCCGTGTCCGCCAGTTTACCATCTCCGAGGGTCACCTGGTGCTGCGCCCGGACCAGCTGGAGGAGGAGTTCAAGGGCTGCCTGGCCCTGGCCAAGTATTGCCTGGGCACCGTGGGCCTGCTGGATAAGTGCACGTTCCGGTTCTCCCAGTGGGATCCCAGCAACCCCCACAACAAGTATGAGGGCACGGCGGAGCAGTGGGAGCACGCCCAGAGCACCATGGCCAAGATCCTGGACGACCTGGACGTTCACTATTCCATCGGCATCGACGAGGCCGCCTTCTACGGACCCAAGCTGGACATCCAGTATAAGAACGTGTTCGGCAAGGAGGACACCCTGGTCACCATCCAGATCGATATGCTGCTGGCCCAGCGCTTCGGCATGTACTATATCGACGAAAACGGCAACAAGGCCCTGCCGTATATCATCCACCGCACGTCCCTGGGCTGCTATGAGCGGACGCTGGCGTATCTGATCGAGGAGTACGCCGGAGCGCTGCCCACCTGGATGATGCCCGAGCAGGTCCGCTTCCTGCCCATTACCGACCGGGCCGCCGACTACTGTGCTCAGCAGGCGGACCAGCTGCGGCAGCAGGGCTTCCGGGTGGAGGTGGACGGCCGCAACGAGAAGATCGGCAAGAAGATCCGGGAGGCTACCCTGGAGAAGATCCCCTTCATGCTGGTGGTTGGCGACCGCGACATGGAGAACGGCACCGTCTCCGTCCGTACCCGCAAGGGCGAGGATCTGGGCGCCATGACGCTGGAGGATTTCTCTGCCAAGCTGCGCCAGATCGTGGATGAGAAGCAGAAGATCTGACGAGTGCCATAAGTCATAAGGTAAGCGAGAGAGACAGGCAGAAGCCTGTCTCTTTTGCTGCAGTCAGACAAAAAACAGATTTCGCCAAAAGAAAAGTTTATTATAGCAAAACAGCAGGCTTCTGACAGAAAACCGCATGAAAAACACATGAAAATGATGCAAATGCGCCAAAAAATGGGGGAAAGTGTGTGGATGAAAAACAAGGAGATGCGCTATTGAACACTATTCAGAGACACAAATATGTTGACAGAGTGTGAACTTATCTGGTAAAATCAAATGGGTGCGCAGCACCCGAATGCATAGAAGTGAATGGGGCGCGCCCTGTTCGCTGTTTCCTTCTGGCGGAGGAAACAACAAACTATGGTAAAGGAATTAGGAGGTAAACATGAAAAAAGTAGTTTCTCTGCTGCTGGCTCTCATCATGGCGCTCTCCCTGGTCGCCTGCGGCGAAAAGAAGGGCGAGACCGATGATAACACCGTGCCCTACAAGATCGGCATCGTGACCGGCTCCGTCTCTCAGTCCGAGGACGACCGCCGCGGCGCCGAGGCCTTCCAGAAGGAGTATGGCGAGGATATGGTCCAGCTGGCCATCTATCCCGACAACTTCACCGAGGAGACTGAGACCACCATCCAGTCCATCGTGAACCTGTCCGCCGACCCCCTGATGAAGGCCATCATTGTCAATCAGGCTGTCCCCGGCACCACCGAGGCTTTCCGCAAGATCAAAGAGACTCGCCCTGACATCATCTGCATCGCAGGCGAGGCTCACGAGGATCTGCCCGAGATCAGCTCCGCTGCCGACCTGGTCACCAACAACGACTTCGTGTCCCGCGGCTATCTGATCATCCGCACCGCGCACGAGCTGGGCTGCGACACCTTCGTACATATCTCCTTCCCCCGCCACATGTCCTACGAGACCATGAGCCGCCGCGTGGCCATCATGAAGGCCGCTTGCGAGGAGTTCGACATGAAGTTCGTCCTGGAGACGGCTCCCGATCCCACCTCTGACGTGGGCGTTTCCGGCGCTCAGGCCTACATTCTGGAGCAGGTGCCCGCATGGGTCGAGAAGTACGGCCAGAAGGCTGCTTACTTCTGCACCAACGATGCGCACACCGAGCCTCTGCTGAAGCGCCTGCTGGAGTGCGGCGGCTACTTCATCGAGGCCGACCTGCCCTCCCCCCTGATGGGCTATCCCGGCGCGCTGGGTATTGATCTGACCGAGGAAGCCGGTGATTTCGAGAAGATCCTGACCAAGGTCGAGTCCGCCATCGTGGAGAAGGGCGGCGCCGATCACTTCGGTACCTGGGCTTACTCCTACGGCTACACCCTGTCCGCCGGTCTTGCTCTGCACGCCAAGAACGTGCTGGACGGCAAGAGCGAGCTGAAGGACATGGACGATGTGGCTGCCGCGCTGCAGGTCTACTCTCCCAAGGCGGCCTGGAACGGCGCCAGCTACACCAACGCCACCACCGGCGCGAAGTCTGAAAACGTGTTCCTGATCTATCAGGATACTTACATCATGGGTGACCCCGGTCACTTCATGGGCAACGCTCAGGTGGAGATCCCCGAGAAGTACTTCACCATCAGCTGACAAAGCGCGTTTGATACGCACAACGGAACGAACAGGGGGGAGGGAATCCTCCCCCCTGTTTACTTTTAGGTAGGGTATATTATGGAAAATAAGAATGCTCCCCTGTTGGAGATGCGCAACAT
>OLXK01000580.1_pt1 | contig 34263 bp, 21 predicted proteins | sample 1674321 | NCBI WGS metagenome assembly OLXK01 (sample SAMEA103958162, study PRJEB25191) | human gut metagenome | reverse complement strand
GCCGGTTCTATTGTTTAACTTTTAATTTTTCGGTAAAAATTTACCGAAGTATTAAGAAAATAATATGCATTCTTGCGTGTTATTCAAATAAATAGTTATCTTTGCGCATAAAATTTGTTGCCTATTATAAATATAACCTAATTAACCAATGTAATATGATGTGAAAAACAACTCTTAATTTAGAACATATAATAAGTTCTGCAAGAACATATTCAACCTTTAACTCAATCTACAATTAACCAAATGTTAAATCTAAAAGAAAAAGCATGAGACAATTTCATTTTTTTTGTAAACAACGGTATTTGAAGTATACTGTTCTGTCATTGCTTCTTTGTCCGCTTTCTTCCTCTGCAGCAGAGGAATGGAAGGATGTGAAAGGAGAATCTACTACTAATATTGTTGAATCGACTCAACAGAAAAAGCAAAAGCGTGTTATTACCGGTGTAGTAAGGGATAGCGATACCAATGAACCTATTATTGGAGCTTCTGTTTGGCTAAAAAACAGTTCGGTAGGTGCTGTGACCGATATAGACGGTAAATATTCTATCACGATAGAAGGTGTAGGTGGAGTACTTGAATTCTCTTATATCGGTATGAAGAAGCAGGAAATTGCAATCATAGACCAAAAGAGTATCAATGTCACTCTTCAACCCGATACTGAAGTATTGGACGAAGTTGTTGTTGTCGGATATGGTAGCCAGAAGAAAGAAAGTGTTGTTGGGGCTATCTCAACGCTAGACATCAAGAAACTGAAAGTGCCCGGAGCATCAATTTCAAATGTGTTGGCAGGTCAGTTATCCGGTGTTGTGGCTATGACCCGTTCGGGAGAGCCCGGCAAAAATAGTGCCGCGGATTTCTACATTCGTGGTGTATCTTCCTTTAAGGGAACTTCCACTCCGTTAGTACTGGTAGATGGCATCGAACGTGATCTTGATCTGGTAGATACAGACGATATCGCTTCATTCTCCATTCTGAAAGATGCTTCGGCCTCTGCCGTTTATGGTGTACGAGGTGCCAACGGAGTAATCTTGATTACTACTAAAAAGGGAGAAGAAGGTAAACCGGCAATCAATGTACGCACAGAGTTTGGTTTTACCAGTCCTACCAAACGTCCGAAGATGCTCGACTCAGCAAGATGGGCGGAACTTTACAATGAAGCTTCTTCAACCAAGTATTATTCGGACGAAGTCATGCAGAAATATAGAGAACATAGTGACCCCGATCTCTACCCGGATGTAGACTGGTTTGATGCTTTGTTCGACGACATGGCTGAAAATCAACGAGTAAATCTGAGTATCACCGGTGGTGGAGACATCGTGAAATATTATGTTTCAGGCTCTTTCTATAATGAAAGCTCTATCTACAAAAATGCAGGAAACATATATGGATACGATTCATCTATTAATTACAACAAATTCAACTTCCGTGCCAATATAGACCTCAACCTGACCAAAAGCACAGTGCTGAATGTCAATCTGGCTAATATCTATGAAAAATCGTTCGGTCCCGGATTTGGTGACAACGATAACGACATTTGGGGATATACGTTCAATGCTTCCCCTAACGCATTCCCGATAGAATACTCTGATGGAAAACTTTCAGGACCTTCTACCGATTCCGGTTTCAACCCATGGAATATGCTGGTTCACTCCGGATACCGTGAACAGTTCTGGAACTCGGCACAAGCACTTGTCGGTGTTACGCAAGATATCGGTAAACTTTGGAAACCGTTGGAGGGATTAACTGCCAACTTGAAATTCTCATGGGATGCGTGGAACACTACATTGCAACGCCGCTCCAAAACACCGACTTTCTATCATGCCCGTGGAAGAGACGACCAAGGCAATCTGATTTATGACGATAATAATGGTGACGGTGAATGGGACCCCGTACATACCGGAAGTGAGTCTTTGGGATTCGCAATCGGACGTAGCGGAACGATGACACGTTATTTGGAAGGCTCATTGAACTACAACCGTTTGTTTGCAGAAAAACATCGTGTAGGCGCATTGTTACTATACAATCAGAAAATACATACTAACACACAGGCCGGTAGCGGAGACGCTGCACTTCCTTATAAAAACCAAGGTTTGGCAGGACGTGTTACTTATGCATTCAAAGATACATATTTTGCTGAAGTAAATGTCGGTTATAACGGTTCCGAAAACTTTGCACGCGGACATCGTTTTGGCTTTTTCCCTGCAGCAGCTATCGGTTGGATGATGTCTAACGAGAAGTGGTTTGAACCTATAACTAACACTGTTGATATGTTAAAGTTAAAAGCTTCTTATGGTAAAGTAGGTAATGATGACATCGGCGGACAGAGAAGATGGGTATACGAATCTTCTATTGTAGGAGGAGGAAACTGGCAATACGGTCAAAGTGCCAACCAAGGAGGTGACGGTATTCGTATTGGTGAAGTTGAAAACCTGAACGCATCTTGGGAAGAAGCTCTGAAATTGAACGTCGGTATCGAATTCTCTTTATTCAACAAGGTTAAAGTACAGGCCGATTACTTCCGTGAAGAACGTACCGGAATCTTCCTGCAACGTGCCGGATTGCCTGCCATTGTCGGTATTTCCACTATCCCTTATGTCAATATCGGTGAAACACTGAACCAGGGTTTCGATAGTAATATCGAATACTCACAGAAGATAGGTAATGTTTATGTAACGGCAAGAGGTAACTTTACATATAATCGTAACAAATTGAAGAACAACGACGAACCAGACTGGGAATATAAATACCAAAACAGAATAGGCAAACCTTTTGGTTCAGGTGGTTCCATGCAGCCTTTCGGACTCGTAGCGTTAGGCTTATTCCAAAGTCAGGAAGAAATTGACAACAGTCCTGTACAAAGTTTCGGAGAATACCGTGTAGGTGATATTAAATATCAGGATATCAATGGTGACGGAGTTATCAACTCTCAAGACCAAATCGCTATCGGATATACTAACTTACCGGAAATCATGTACGGTTTCGGCGCTACGGCACAATGGAAGAACTGGGATTTCAATGTATTCTTTCAAGGAGCGGCTCGCACAAGTTTCTTCTTAAGCGGATCATCAGTTAAGAGTCTTTTCTCTTCAGGAAACTTGGAACGTTCGGCTGTGAACGAAAATATATACAACAATGTATGGATGTCCACTAATACCCCAGAACAGAATGCAAATGTACTCTACCCGCGTCTCAGCAATGGTAGCGGAGGTGCCGGAGCATCTAACAACACTCAAACTTCCACATGGTGGCAACGCAACGGTTCTTTCATACGATTGAAGAATATGGAGATTGGTTATACACTTCCCAAATCGTTGACAAGTAAAACATTCATTAAGTCTTTCCGCTTTTATGTGTCGGGAAGTAACCTGCTCACATTTGCTCCATTCGATATGTGGGATCCTGAAAAAGGTGGAGGAGAAGGTTCCGGCTATCCGTTGAATCGAGTGATCACTATCGGCTTCAATGCTAATTTCTAAATCTTATAACTGTATAACTTATGAAACTTCAAATAAAATCACTTTATCTGTTATGCTTCGCTACCGGCGCGATGTTGTTATCTTCATGTGAAGATTTCCTCGACAGGCAAGAAGACGAAAAACTGACTTTCGAAAAAATCTGGGAGTCAAGAAATACGACCAAGCAGTATTGGCTCAATGCTATGTCATTTCTTCCTAACTACAATGGAGGATTCATTGGAGATAATGAACCCTATTTGGGAGCATCGGACGAATGTACCATTACTTATGACCGTGGTTACCGTTCTATGAACTTCGGATCATGGAATGCCTCAAATGTACCTTATTACAAAATGGACAAATACTATAAAGGTATCCGTGAATGTAATATTTTCATGCAGAATGTATATAAATGTTCAGACCCTCTGGCTACCCAGGAACAGCTTGACGAATGGTATTGGCAGGCACGCTTTGCCCGTGCCTACTACTATTTTAGTATGATGTGCGACTACGGACCTATTTTCCTGATTGGAGACGAATTACTGGACTTTGCAGCTTCTACAGAAGAATTATACCGTCCTCGTAACACATGGGACGAGTGCGTGAATTATGTAGTCGGTGAACTTACCGCATGTGCTGAAAGTAATGCCGTACCTGTTCAGAAGGGTCTGTCGACCAGTAAATACGGTTTAGCGACTAAAGGTACCTGTTATGCAGTAATTTCACGTCTGAAACTTTATTCGGCACGCGACTTGTTCAACGGTAATGCTTTATATCGTACAGTAAAGAACCCGGTAACAGACAAGTTCCCTGAACTTTCGGGAGTGAATATTTTCCCGCAAACATACGATGCCAATAAATGGCTGGAAGCAGCAAAGGCAGCTAAAGTCTTGTTAGACGATACTGATTACCAACTTTATCGTGCAGGTAACGGTGATCCGTATGAAGATTATTATGGTATCACCCATGTGAACTGGAATAGTGAATTGATCTGGACAGACCGTTACAATAGCGGATATAGTTGGGGAGTAAATACAGCTCCCACCGGACTACCCGGTACTGCATACGGTGGTGTAGGTCCTACACAGCAACAGGTAGATGCTTATGCGATGAACAACGGACGCTATCCTATTAAAGGTTACGAAGCGTCAGGTGATCCGATAATAGACAATGCTTCAGGATACAGCAAGGAAGAAGAACTGCAAAAATCAGACTGGAAATATCCGGCAAAAGGATGGAGCAACTTTAAGAACTACAATATCACTGCTCCTAACATGTATAAAGATCGTGAACCTCGTTTTTATATCACTGTTTTCTTTGGAGGTAATTATTGGTTGCATGGTGATGCCAAGACAATGATCTCTTTTGCCAAAGGAGGTAATGGTAACAAGAGCCACGACTATCCTAAGAGTGGTTACCTGTGCAATCGTTTTTATGACCATACACTGAACTCCGGTAATGGACAATGGGGTAATCTGACATTCCCGGTATTCCGTCTCGGAGAGATGTATCTGAACTTCATTGAATCTGTTCTGGAATGTAAGAAGAGGAATGTTGCTTTGCCGGCAGGATATGAAGAACTGGCAATGGAAAAATGGGCGGATTTGCGCGACCGTGCGGGATTGACTCCGATTACAGCTGTATATCCCGAGGCTAAGGGTAACTGGGACGAACTGATTGAACTTTGTCGTAAAGAACGTCGTGTGGAACTGGCATTTGAAAGACATCGCTATTTCGACACACGTACCTGGATGATTGCGGAGCAAACGGACAACGGTCCGATGTATGGTATGGATGCAACCTGTCCGCTGGAAGGCAGTGATACGAAAGTGACTCCTGACGGATTTTGGAAAAGAACCGTGTTTGAAACACGCGTGTTTAAATCCAACCACTATCTCTATCCGTTCTCCCAACGTGAATTGGATCGTAATAAGTTACTGACCACAAACTATGGATGGTAGTGAGAAATACACATAAAACCACTTTATTAATAAAAAGAAAATATTTATGAGAAAAAATATATTATTAGTGTCGTTCGTATCTGCCTTCCTTTTAACGCAGACTGCGTGCGAAGATGGCAAGGATGAATTTCTGGATGATTTCAGTACTATACTTTATTTCAGAAATAGTGGCGAAATACCTGTAAGTGTATATAACACAGGGGAAGATGCCAACTATCAGGTTGTGATAAACAAGGGAGGCTCAGAACTCAACGCAGTGACGGAAGTAAGTATAGGAACAATGGATGATGCCACATTGGCTATATATAATGCAGAAGAGGGAGTAAAATACAAAGCCATTCCCGCCACTTGCTATGAATTGAATGGCGATAGAAAATTTACTTTTGCTGCAAATGAACTGTATAAAACTATGGATATTACTCTGAAAACGGAACTGATTGACGGGCTTCCCGCCTTGAATGCCGGTGAAGAGTATGTGCTGCCATTGCAACTGGAAAATTCACAGGACTCTATCAATTCAAAATTAGGAAAGGTTTTTATTAAGCCAAATATACAAACTCCGACAGTTTTCTTTTCAAAGAGCGGCTATACTCAAAACTTTTTCTCGGACAACGGCCCTATTAAAATGAATTTCACTCTGCCGTTGGAAATTCCTATTCCAAGCAAATGGGACTTCTCTTGTGAATTAACTATCGATTCGAAATTGTTAGACGAATATAATGCAGCAAACGAATGTGATTATGCAATGTTACCTTCTACTGCTTACACGCTGGAGACAACTGTCAACTTTACCAACGATATGGAAAGTGTAAAAGAGGCGAATATTGAAGTAGACCGTACCGGTTTGAGTTATGGTAATTATGTGCTTCCGATTTGTTTGTCTTCATGCACTAAACCACAATTTGTTATCGACACAGAAAGAAATACATCGTTATATGCTATCTCTTATGTACCTGATGCAAGCAAATTAACCAAAGTCGACCTGAAAGAAAATATGATTAGTATTTTCCCGGATCCGACAAATGAAGGTTCTATTGCTGAAATGCTCGACGGAAAAGAAGATACGTATTACCATAGTAACTGGAGCGGAGTAGCACCAATGCCTCACTGGATTCAAATTGCTCTGCCGAAAGAATCCACAGCAGTATCAATAGGATATCAAATACGTCATAACAACAATAATGGCGCTCCTCTGCAGTATACACTTCTCGGTAGTCTGAACGGTACTGCCTTCAGTAAAATCACTACGGTTACAGAAAATCTACCAACGGCAACAAAAGCAAAATATACATCGCCGGTATTCGTCGGCAAACCATTTAAATATTTGCGGGTACAAGTAGATAAAACGTCAGTAGGAAACAGTTTTGCATTTGCAGAGTTCTGGATGAGCACAGACTGATTTTTCTCCTAAGTAATATTTTAATGAGAGAGAGAATGTTTTCTCTCTCTCATTAACTTTTATGGTTAACTTTGAATAATCTTTTGATGATACAATACTTTATGAAGCAATATCTATTCTTACTATGGGGGATTACTTCTCTCATCTTTTCTTCTTTGTTCCTGGCTTGCAGCGATGATGAACCGGGTGATAAAACTCCTGTATTCACAATAAAAGAGGAGTACTTACAACAGGATTTCGATCAAAAACAATCTTCGCTTGTAATACCAGTGGAAACCAATCTGGCCGCAGACGCATGGGTAGTCTCATCAAATCAGGACTGGTGTGTCGCAGCAAAAGACATGTCGGGTTCTTCGCCCGCGGTGAAAGTATTGGTACATGCCAATGAAGAACCGGACGTACGCTCTGCAGAAATCACATTAAAGAGTTCTGTGCAAAACTATACTATTCAAGTACGTCAATTAGGGTACGGTCCTGCTATCCTTGTCAAGAATCCCAATCCGATAATCGATGCGGCCGGCGGTCCTCTTTCCATTATTGTCACTTCGAATATAGAATACACAATAGAGCAATCGGAAAACAGTGATTGGATCAAAACTGTTCCTGCCACCCGTGCGCTGACAGATAAAGAATACCAATATACGGTAGATGCCAACCCATATTATGAAACACGTACTGTCACATTCACTTACATATATACTAAAGACGACAAGATAAGAGCATTATGCTCAGTTACACAAAAAGCTAAAGATTCCGGCGTTTCGGATGTAGAGATAGAAGGTGATTTGAAAATAACTCCCAATGGAGGAAAAGATAGTGAGCACCAGCCGGGACAAGGAATCGAGAACTCTTTTGATGGCAAGTTTGGTGGAACCCCCTATCATTCAACTTGGAATCAAAAGGCTAATTTTCCTGTTACTCTCGAATATTTTTTTGATGGCACAAAAGACATAGATTACTTGATTTATCACACCCGTAGTGGAAATGGTAATTTTGGCAAATTGGATATTTACACGGCAACAGAAGATGCTCCCGAATATACGAAGTACGGTTCATTCGATTTTAAGATGCAGAATGCTTCAAGCCGTGTGGTGTTTGCTCAGAGTTTGAAGAAAGCTACTAAAATAAAATTTGAGGTTCACTCCGGCTTGGGAGACTTTGTAAGTTGTGATGAAATGGAGTTCTATCAAAAGAATCCGGATAAGAAACTTGACGCACAATTGCTGGGCGTTTTTACAGATATAACTTGTACGGAGGTGAGAGATGAAGCTACCGATGCACAGATAAATGCACTTCCCGGCTATTTTGCCAATATAGCCATTCAATTAAAGAGAAACACATATGACGAATGGGAAAAGTCTTTCCGTATACAAGATTATCACCCTTACAGTAATGTAGAGGAATGGGCAGAAACACTGATGACCAAACGATACAGTAACTTAGACAATCCTACGGGTATTTATGTGGAAGCCGGAGATTCAGTCATTGTGTTGGTAGGTGACACCCATGGACAGAGTTTGTCTATTCAATGCATCGGTGAAGAAAAGTCCGGCGACTATGTGCAAACAGCAGCAAGCGGAGAAACCCGTTTCCTTGAAGAAGGAGTCAATAAACTTGGATTTACACAGCGAGGGATGTTGTTCCTTATGTATAACACTAACTTGCAGGATGTCAATGCAAAACCTGTGAAGATACATATTCCTTTAGGTAGCGGATATGTCAGCGGATTCTTTGATGTAAAAACGGATAAGACTAATGATAAATATAAAGAGCTTATAAATAAAGCTACTTATAAGTATTTCTGCATACGTGGTGAAAGAATTATGTTCTACTTCCATCGAGATAAGATGATGCAGGCTGTTCCCTACGATATACTGTCTGCCATTAATCTTTGGGATGATATCATTAGTTGGCAACAGGAACTGATGGGTATTGATGACGTCCGTCCGTCACAGGTCAACAATCATTTGTTTGCCATCTCTCCGGAAGGTAGCTATATGTGGGCATCAGATTATAGGATTGGATTCGTATATACTTATCTCAATAATATTTTGCTTTATGATAACGTGATGGCTGCTAAAGACAATGCCTGGGGACCGGCTCACGAAATAGGACATATTCACCAGCGTGCTATCAACTGGCCCGGTTCAACAGAGTCATCCAATAATCTTTTCTCAAATTACATACTGTTTAAACTGGGAAAATATTGTTCGAGAGGATCGGAATTAAGCGCGTTGGCAAAAGCCCGTTTTGTTGATAAACAAGCTTGGTGGAATATGGGTAGCGCCACTCATCAGAATGAGGATACGGAAATACATATGCGTATGAACTGGCAACTTTGGAATTATTATCATCGTTGTGGCTATAAAACAGATTTCTGGCAGAAACTCTTCAAACTCTTGCGGGAAGATCGTATTGTTGAATCTAATCCGGGAGCAGGTCAGTTACATTTTGCTAAGATGGCAAGTAAGGCTGCCAATGAGAATCTGACTGAATTCTTCAGGATGTGGGGATTCCTCGAACCGGTAAATAATGTGGAGATTGAACAGTATGGTAAATGGAACTACAATGTGACACCAACCATGATTGCCGAAGCAGTGAGCTACATGAGCCAGTTTCCTGCACCTAAACATGCATTTTATTATCTTGAAGACAGAAAGAATAATGATGTGGGTATTGAACAATATCAGGTAGGTGATGTAGGCTATTATACACAGTTCAAGAATGACCAGAAGATTACAAAGAATGTAACATATACCCGTTCCGGGCAACATATTACAATAAGTTCGGGTGATGAAGCTGTCGCATTTGAAGTAAAAAAAGGTAGTGAGATAATGTATTTCTCTAATTTCTTCTCATTTGATATTCCGGCATCCATTCCTTGGAATGATAGCATGAAGATATATGCAGTACAGGCGAATGGAGAGAGAAAAGAAGTGAAATCCAATTAAATGAGTTCCCCCAATCTTACAATATCCAAATGTATGATTGGGGGAAATTCATAGATTATTCTTTATATATTGATTCTTTTACATTATCATTCAAAATCACTTTGTTGTTTTTCCACCTCTTTTAACTTCGAGCGGCTGACTTTCTGCTGTCGCTTCAAGCTGTTTCCGTTCTGTCCCTTAAAATCAGTGCTCATTGCTTTCTGTCCGGAAACAGAATTCAATCGTTCCAGTTCCTTTTTATCTGCCAGCAAAATATGCTCCGCCTGATAAGTCGGAATAATCAACTCCGCCGAAACCGGAGTATGTTTGCCTTGCCATACCACGGATGCACGCACCTTGATTTCTCCCGGAACAGTAGAAGATCTTACCAATACAGGCGCAGTTCCCCAACGAACCGGAGCCGGATTTGTAAACGTCTTACTGTCAGCAATCAGTTGTCCGGGACCTTCTATTTCAAAGGTTATTTCATAATTATTCAATCGTTTGATGTTCCCATTATCATCTGCAATAGCAGCTATTACAGTCATGATATCCGAACCGTTCGCTTTCATACTCACCTTCTCGTCATCCGCCCAAAGTAGTATTTTAGAGGGGCGGCGGGCCGGCATCACCTTATGTGTTGCAACCACCTTTCCGGCTATCAGACCTTCTGCCAGAAGATACGAATCGGCCTGTTTCCTTCCTCGCGACAATTGCTTATCATACATAAAATCAAAAACATCGCTAAAGGTTATAACAGGCGATGGCATTCCGGCCTTATCGATTGGTTTATGATAAATATGCTGCTTGCCATTCTTGCAGAAAGTCAGACGAACTTCTTCACAGTTACTATACACCGTAACATCTTTCGGAGAAAAAGGAGTCATCTCATTCGCAATATACACCATAGGACCGCTATCTGCAATCAGTTCCTTGTTTTCCTCCGCAGGACGTTGCGAACAGAACATATAATAAGAGAACTTCGGTTGCCGGAACGCATCCATAATTCCTCCATAAAACGGATCGGGATGATATCCCTCTGATGATCGAAGGAATGCCACAAACAACCTCCCATGTGCTGTCTGGAAGTTCTATACAGTACATCATAGCACGTATATTTATAATCGGGGTTTGCATATCCCTGCGCTTGTATCAACATCGGCACTTCTCCCCAGACACGGTTCACACGACTTGGAGAATTATGCGAATACCAGTCATCCACATTATCTCCCCATTCCCGGGTAAAGTAACAAACATCGGGATTCAAAGTCTCCGTATTAAAGGCCCCTCCTCCCCCCATTACCGGATGAGTGAAATGGATCGGAAAATGTTCGTGTCCACGTGCCGTAACATCACAGCCGGCATAACAATATGGATAAGGATATTCCTCATTCAGTACATCTACCACATTTTTAGCAAACTCTGCCGGATACCAGGTTTCATTTAAAATCGGCTCCCACATCCACACACAAGGATGATTGCGGTCACGGCGAACCATATTACGGATATCACTATATACTCTTTGGGCAAAGATAGGTTCATCATTCCAGAATTGCCATCCCGGAGTATTGACAATAACAAAGAGTCCCAACTCATCACACGCATCCATAAAAGCAGGATCTTGCGGATAATGTGCGTTACGGATAACACGCAACCCTGCATCGCGTAATTTCTTTGCATCGCGCCAGTGCAGGTTATTAGACAAGGCATTGCCTATCACAGCATAATCCTGATGTCTATTAGCCCCAATCAACGGATAGGGATACGGTTCACCGTTCAGCCAAAAACCGTCTTTTCCTTTAAACTCCACACTCCGGATACCAATGCGACGACGATATCCGTCAACAATGCTGCCGGCTTTATCCTTCACATAGACGTGCAACTGATAGAGATAAGGACTGTCGGGCGACCAAAGATGAGGACTGTCAACCTTCATACGAGAGGCCACTTTTGCCGCATGCTCATTGCCCACGGACAATCGTTTCTCTGTTGAAAGCACAAGCCGGTTATCACGGTCATACAGTTCATAGCTGACTTTTCCACTGAAGAACTTTCCCGAAGTATTAATAAAATAAAAAGCAACCATATTCAAAAATCAGGTATTTTCTCTTTTACACTTGAACGGATTTTATTATCTTTGTGAAAGATAATCTTTCTCACTTATAATATAAAACTAACACAGATGAAGTTCAACCAATTTATAGACAGACAGGATTCTTTGAAGAGATTGCGCAATGCTCTTTTAAGAACAACACCCCAGTTTCTTGTCATATACGGCAGAAGACGTATCGGTAAATCCACGCTCATTAAAGAGATCATGCAAGACAAGGATGTATATTTTCTGAGTGACCAAACGAATGAGGCCAACCAACGAGCCTTGTTTGCCAAAGCTATCGCCTACAGCATACCTCGATTTGATAAGGTCGTTTATCCTGATTGGGAAACACTACTATTGGAACTAAACGACAGGCTATCTGAACGTATAACCGTTTGTCTGGACGAATTTCCTTATATGGTTAAAAGTTGTGCTTCATTACCTTCTGTTATCCAGAAGTTGCTTAATGGAAAGACGCTCAAATATGACCTGATTATTTGCGGATCATCGCAACAACTCATGCAAGGATATGTATTGGACAAAAGAGAGCCTCTATACGGATTGGCAGATGAAATTATCAAACTGCCTCCAATTCCTGTGTCCTACATCGGCCAAGCTTTAAATGTAAACACAATTGCCGCAGTAGAAGAATATTCCATCTGGGGTGGCATTCCTCGTTACTGGGAGTTACGTGCAGATTATCCAGATATGGACACTGCCATACGGGAATTGGCTTTAGATACCAAAGGCATATTGGCCGAAGAACCGCAACGACTTCTTCGGGACGATTTACGAGATACAATACAAACCTCCACCATCCTTTCCATCATCGGAAATGGGGTCAACCGCATAACTGAAATTGCATCAAGAGCGGGAAAAGAAGCAACTCAGATATCCGAGCCTCTGAGTAAACTACGAGAATTAGGTTATATAAGACGTGAGATACCTTTCGGCGAAAGTGAGAAAAAGAGTAAAAAAGGTATCTATCGCATCAATGACAATATGTTACAGTTCTATTATCGTTTCATCGCTCCACACCGTTCTATCTTGGAATTAAGGCGTATCGATACCGTCATGCACCTCATTAACGCACAATTTACCCAACATGTAGGTGACTGTTGGGAGCATCTTTGCCGACAATATATAAGTGGCAACGAGATTGACGGTATTGTCTATAATATCGCCTCCAGATGGTGGGGAAAAATATTTCCTGAAGGCAACAAAGAGGGGACAATGATAGAATTGGATGTTGTTGCAGAATCATTCGACAAGAAACATATACTCATTGGAGAATGTAAATGGACGAACAAAGAAGATGCTCAACGATTAGCCCGGACTCTATCAGAAAAAGCTGCCCATCTTCCGTTTATCAAAGACGGTCAAGAAGTACATCTCGTCCTTTTTCTAAAGCAAGAACCAGAACATCAGGAATCAATCCGGTACTTTCTTCCAGAAGATATTATAGAAACCATCTAACCATCAATCGTATGAAAGTCGATTTCAATCAGATAAAAACAACCATTTCTCTGCCCGATTTCCTGCTGGAGCTGGGATGGAAAATCGTGGAAGGCTCTTCCAACTCCTGTCCCAAAATGAGCAACGGAACGCATACCATCGTCATCAAGCGGAACTCGCAGAACCAATATACTTATTGGGACGTGCATAGCGACAGCGTGCGTGGCCGCAGTATCATGGATCTGATGCAGGAACATCTATTTGAAACAACCGGAAAAATGCCGACCTTGCGCGAGGTGGGGGAGATCCTTCAGAACTACATCAACACCAACCGCATCACGACACCCGAAAAAAGCCGATATGAAGTAGGTAACACAAGCATGAGAGCGGACGAACTTCAATTCTACTTGAGCCAGCTACAACCCTACAAGGGCAATTATCTCCAAAAAAGAGGTATCCTGAAAGAAAGCATTGAAAGCCGGTTCTTCAAAGACACTTTATTTATTCGTGAGGTAAAGAACAAAGGGAGTGTTTACCGCAACGTGTGCATCAAGATGTACAATGAAAACGGTGTGCAAGCCATTTCTCAACGAAATGAAACATTCAAAGGGATTATCGGTGGCAAGTTCGACTGTCTGGCAACCAGCAACCATGACAAAAGCCGCCCGATAGACATCCTCTACATCGGGGAGTCATTTATAGACTGTATCTCCCACTATCAATTACGCCATTCCGGGAGCGACCTCAATCTTGTATATGTATCTACGGAAGGGACATTCACGGAAGGACAAATGAGGCTATTACGCCTGATTCTTGACAAGAACCAGGTAAAGGAGCTTCGGAGCATCTTTGACAACGACAAGCAAGGACACAAATACACCCTATGGCTGCATCGTTACTTTCATGGCGACACAACTGATGTCGAAAGCCTAAGCAACGATGAACTCCGCAACAAAGTACAGGAACTGAAGAACGTCGAACTTTCGGAAAACAAGGATTGGAACGATGATTTGAAAGTCTCGTGTGGTATCTATACCTCCACGGATGGCGGCCAATAACCTCATAGATTTACTCCATCACATAATACGACAACCAATAAAATCAAGTCAATATGAATATCAAGCACTTATTTTTTATATGCTGCTCATTGCCTTTTCCTCATGCAGCAAACCCGGCTATGAGAAAGCCATTGCAGAATGGGTTCAGACAGATTTCCACGGCACCTGGACGGATTTAAAGTTTGAACTACTGGAAGTGTTGGAAATAGAAGATGTCACCGTATCGGACAGCCTGCGCCACTGGAACAACAAAAGCGCACAATTATCCGCTGTCATACAAAAAGCGGAAAGTCCTCGTGCCTTATTCAAACCCTCCTTTTCCGCCTATATGGAAGCTGAGAAAAGCATGAAAGAAACGGAGGCCACGAAAGCCATGTACCTGAACCGTGACAGTGCGGAAGTTATCGGCAAGATATTGAAATGCAGGTATGCCATCGTCCAACCACATTCAGGGGTGCAGCAGAAAAAAACGGGTTCTTTCCTATTGTCCCCCGACATGGAGAAATGTATGGGAAAACTAAAGCCTGCAAGCAAATAATCATTTACTTGCTTTTTTCTTGTTTGCTAACGCAGCAGAAGATTATAAAAAAAGTGTCTCTTAATTTGGTGATTTTCAGAATTATCAGTTTTTTTTGTATCAAAAATGATACCTAAACATGTTTTTTTCTTTATGAAAAGGTTATATGATACATATACAATATACGAATTTTCAGATGAATGTATTGTTAAGGAAATCTGCAAGAGAGTTAAGGCTATAAGACTTAGTTGTTGTTTTTCTCAGCAAGAATTTGCGGATAAGGCAGGAGTATCTATCGTTACTATTAAGAGAATAGAATCTTGCAAAGTAAGTGATATTGCCCTAAGTACATTGCTTAATATTTTGCGTATAAGTGGAACTCTTGAAGGCGTTGTCGATTTGGTACCGGAGCTTCCAGACTCCCCTTGCCTTATCAATGAAGAAACAGGTCCTTAATTCCGCAACACTATTACAAATTAAACTTTTTAAGGGGATGTTGTAGGCAGAAGTGGGTGTTTCTGCCTCAATTTATCTGATAATTCAGTAATGAGAGGACGTGTACACGCAAGAAGGACGTTGAAGGGCTTAGTTGCGGATTTGAGGCAGGTAAGAAAATACAAAGAATTAACAGTAAACGTAAGATGGTATGAAGAAAGAGCCAATTATAGTGAATGTATATCTGTGGGGAACTTGTATTGGCAAATTGAATTGGGACTTTGAAAAGCATTGTTCTGTATTCCAATTTACGGATGAGTATAGGAAACAAGATTATGATATATGTCCTTCCACACATCCTAAGAGAACCCCTTTGTTTGCGTCTTTCTATGGGAATAAAGATAAATTATATCAAGGGCTTCCGGAATTTCTTGCAGATGCGCTTCCTGACAAATGGGGGGCTTCCCTATTTGACCAATGGCTCACGGATAACAATATAAAGGTTACGGAATCATTGCCCCTATTGAAGCTCTCTTATATTGGCAAGAGGGCTATGGGAGCATTGGAATTTGAACCGGAATTTAATGATGATGCCATCCATGAATCAGTAAACATGTCATCATTGGCAACTTTGGCTTCTAAAATATATAATGATCGAGATGCTGCTGTCATATCACCGGAGGATAGCCTCACGATGAAGAAGTTAATATATCTCGGAACTTCTGCCGGTGGCATGCGCCCGAAGGCGGTGGTTGCCTATAACCTCGAAACGGAAGAGTTCCGTTCCGGTCAGGAGGATTTGCCTGAAAATTTTAAGCAGTATATCATAAAATTTAAAGAAGCAGATGACTCTCCTACCACAGAGATAGAAATGGTATATAGCGAAATGGCAAAGGCGGCAGGAATCAACATGGTGTCATGCTTTCTGAAAGAGATTGATGGAAGAAATCATTTCGTAACGGAAAGATTTGATCGCAAGGATGGAGACAAGATTCTTAGCCAGCCCCTTGCGGCCATTATGCCAGGTGCAGATGATTATATGAAGCTATGTTGGCTGGCAGAGACTCTGAAACTTCCCCAGGAAGACAAAGATCAGATATTTATCAGAATGGTATTTAATTATGTCGCAGGTATATCTGATGACTATAATAAGAACATATCGTTTATCATGGATAAGACAGGGAGGTGGCGTTTATCACCTGCATATGATGTAATGTTCACGGCAAATACATGGGAAAATTCTTCTGCACATATTCATTCTATGGGTGTGATGGGCAAGAGATCGGCCTTGACCACAAGTGATTTTGTCAATTTCGCCGAGGATTTTGTGGAAAATCCTGAAAAGAAGATATTACAGGTGTTCGATGCTGTAAGCAAATTTCAATCATTGTGCGTCACGTATGGCATAGATAAGGCCATATCTGATAAAATTCAACATGTATTGGATGGATTGGTTACTGATGATTTGAACTTGTTGCAATTAACTTAAAGAACAGCAGATGGTGAAAGTCGTTCCAGTCTTTTCTTGAGCCACTTGTAAGCATGATATTCTGCCAGTTCGTCGACTACGTGCCATTGCGTGAAATCAGCAACGGCCTGCATTCAGCCAACGGCAACTTGAACCACTTGGGCATCCCATGTGCTCCCTCCAAGTCGAACCTCTCGTACCAAAACGAGAAACGCTCCTGTGAGTTCTTCTGCGACTGTTATTATGCACTGCTGAATTATTTCGGACAGCTTCCTTTATGAACGTATAGAAGAACGTAAGCGGTTGAGCAAATACATCTTGTACATTTGATTTTTCCCAAGAGAAATCACTCTGCTTGAGTTATGTATATGTGCAGTGGTAAGACTTATCGGTTCGTCAGAGTTTCAGGTTGCGTGTACAGTTTGTCTATGGACAGTCCTGGGATTGTCCATAGACATTCCCGTGACTGTCGGGAGAGTGTCGTGGCTTTGTCGGTATCCACCCCATCTGTCAGGAAGGAGCTCGGTGAGTTTTTTCTCTGACTTGGGAGTAAGATAATAGGGAAGTTTGCTGATTACATCATTCAGCCACTCACGTGGATTGACTCCACATTCCTTACAGGAACCGAGTAACGAGCAGATGACAGCCGTGTTTTCAGCCGCTTGCTGATTTCCACAGAACAGCATATTCTTTCTGGTCAAAACCATAGGTCTAAGTGCGTTCTCCGCCCTGTTGTTATCTATAAAAATTCTTCCATCGTACAGATAATGCCTCATTCTTGGTATGAGAGGATAAGCGTAGGCTATAGCCTTCCCCATCAGACTGCGCTTAAGCACTTTGGGGTATGTGTTTTGAAGCCAGAGCTCGAAGGCGTCAAGTAGCGGACCGGCCAGACGTTGCCGTAGCGCTGCACGTTCCTCATAGGAGAGTTGCCGCTCATCAGCCATATACTCCACGTTATACAGATCTTGTATAAATTTAAGTCCTTGCATGGCATATTCCCGGTTCTCTTCCCTGCATGACTCTATGTGGCGTCTGATATGTGCGAGACATCCGCACAGGCGCACGTCCTTCCGGTTCTCAAAAGCGTCATAAGCGGAGTAGCCGTCACACTGGAGGTATCCTTTGAACGTTTTCAAAAGATCGACCGCCACCTTTTGAGAACGCGATCCGTTGGCATAATGGAAGAAGAGCAGGCGCGGCACCGCCGCTCGTACTATCCAGATATACTCCTTTGCCGCCTTATGCCTGTCATGGTCTATGACCGGGAGAGTGGTTTCATCCACCTGTATGTAGTCAGAGGAGAGGACTTTCTTTTTGAGTTCAAGGTAAAGAGGTCTTAAAAGTTCACAGACCGGCTTGAACCAGCCATTCAACGTGTTTCTCGACAGTTTCACTCCCAGGTGTTCCGGTTGCTTGACCTGCCGGTAAAACGGAACGTGATACTCGTATTTCTGTAAAAGTATCTCCGCGAGCATGGAAGCCCCGGGCATACCTTTATATATGGGCATCAACGGCAAAGGAGCGGTAACTACCATCCGCTTCCCGTTTTCAACTGCCTCCGTTTCGTCTTTGATTGCATACGTGGGGCGTACCGTGTCTTTTACATAGAGATACCCGAGTTTCATCTCAAGGGTTCTGGTGTGTTCCTCGCCTATCTTGACGTATTTGCCAAGGTCGAGGTCTTCCGGCTCGATGACAACCGTCACGACCGGAAGGTCGTCCATGATGATCCGGTTGCGGCGTGGAGTTTTACCGGCGACTTGGGGTTTGGGGGTGATAATCTGCGCCGCCTTGTTTCTGGCCGCTTCGATTTCCGCCTCTATCTGTCCCAAGTCGCCGTAATCAAAAGGGAGCATGGGGTCCCCGTTGTTTATAGGATTGCATTTCTCACTCATCTTCCCGAACACTTTCCTTTTCAACCATGCAAGGGAAGCGTTCAGTTCAACTATCGTGGCACGGAGCTCCTCTATGGTCTTGGCCTGGGACTCGATGATCTCACTTTGCTTCCGGTTTGTCTCCATCAGCAAGGCAAGCTGTTCCAGCATGGGGTCCGTCACCCGCTTCGGCATATCTTCTTTCGTTGTCATTCAATATCCTGTTTGATTGTATAAAGGTAGTGAAAAACAACCGGAAAAGCAAGCCGGCAAGCTATTTGTTTACAGATATTTGCCAGTGTCTTTTCTGATCGGAGAGCCGTCTTTGCCTTCCCTTTCGTTTGTCCTCGTTGATGCCTTCCACCATGATGACAAGATCACTCCATGTCATGGGGTACGAGTGGGTTTCAGGATCATAAGCGGGGATTTTAAAAGTTCCTTCCTCAAGCAGTTTCTCGTACATCACCAGACCTCCCGTTTCTGCGTGCAGAAGCTTTATACGGTTTTTCAGCCTGTTGATAAAAATGTACACATCTCCATTCCGGACATCCCCGTTCATTTTTTCCCGGATCAGACCGCTCAAGCTGAACATGCCCTTACGCATGTCGGTACTGCCGGGGCATAAAAAGTAACGCGTGGAGTCGTTCAGGCAAAACATGTTCCACACAGTTTAGTGAGCAGGCTCAAAGCGGCTTTACAGCCACCCGTGCCCTTAAATTTCATTTTAATCCCGTTGGGAAGCTCCAGGGATATTTCCGAGTTGTCAGTACATTTACCGGAAGTTTTCTCTGTCTTTTGCGGACACAAGGCAGGTTGGGACTGAAACGTTGGTGCAGATACATTGTTGTTGTCTATGCTTATCGGAACAAAACCATCCATGCCAGCTGTGGGAACACTTCCGGATTTAAGCTCCTCGTCCGAGATATTGAAACGTGAGCGCCAGTCGTAAAACTGGGAACGGTTATATCCTTCATTCGCACAAAAGTCCTTTACCGTTAAGTTGCTTTGGCGTTGTCGAAGAAGAATATGGAAAAACTCCTCCCTTGTCACATATTTTGCCATAAATCCTTTTTGCACACAAAGATAAGCGGGAAAGGATATTATGACAAGATGTATTTGCTCAACCGCTTACATTGGTTTGAACACTGTCCGGCTCATCGTCATTATTTTTCTTGCCTCTGTGAAAAAGTCCCATGTTTTTTATTTAATTACTTGATTTGTTGTCTTTAATGAGCACCAATCTTGACAATGTCCGGCTTACAGATTCCATATTTACACTGGAGTCTATATTATTATTGACAAAGCCTTGATGCCAAAACCTATATGGTGGATTCTCCGTGTGTTCCATCACTTCCTCCTTTCTTTATTGGGGTTATACTTCGGTTCTTTCCGTTGCGAGCGGAACTTTTTCCGCCCGACGTTTACTGCTTCCTCAAGGTGGGCAATGCTCCGGTGAGTTCGTAACGCCACTCTGAACCTGCGTTCTGCAAGGCGGTGTTCATGGCATCGACGGCTTTCTGCCAGGTAACGTCAGTGCCGTCTACCTTCGTGACTTCGGTGTCGGTGCCTACCTTATTGTAGCCGATGCCTTGTTCCTTATTATTCTTCCAGTAGCAGGCGGTCACGGTGGTGGAGTTATATCCACAAAAGCCGCCGATATACACATTGACGGTGCTACTACCTGTACTGGTTACGTTGCCCGTGGCATAGCAGGCAAGGATGCGGCTTCCTCCGTTGAATCCCACCGCACCGCCGACATCGATATTATTTATGGGGGCTATTTCTAAGGTCACGTTGCCCGTGGCATAGCAAGCGGTCATGGTGGCATTCGAATTCGTCTGACCTGCCACGCCGCCGACATCGAGCGTTCCCTTCACTGTGGCCGAGGAACTGCATCCGGTGATGGAACCGCCCCATTGAGCCCCCACCACACCGCCGACGTACACCGTGCCGCTGACGCTGCCCGACACCGAGCAGTTTTCAATAGTGCCCCGGCTAAATCCTACCACGCCACCGGCCTGGCTCGACCCGTGATTGCTTGTTATCTGTATGCCTTCCATCACCACGTTCTTCACCGTACCAGCTCTATTGAGATAGCCGAACAGACCCACAAATTGGTCATTTGTCGTAACGGCCAGCCCCGTGATGGTATGGCCGCCGCCGTCGAAAGTGCCTTTGTATGAGTTATCGAAGCTTGTGCCTATCGGCGTCCAGCCTTTGCCCGTCAAGTCAATGTTTTTGTCGAGGGTAATGTTAATGTCGGTCTTACCTCCGTTCACTAATTCGGCTACATGCATCAGGCCATCGGCGGATGTCACGGTGTAGCTGCCGTTGCCCTCTATGGTATATCCCGGGTCTTTTGCCGCAGTGAGGGAAACAGTGTAGGTATATTCACCGCCCGCCCGCCAGTCGGTAGCATTCTTCATCTTATAGACGAAGGTCTTGCCGTTAGTGAAGGTGCAGGTAATGAAAATCTTGCCAGCTGCCACACTTTGCGGGGCTACGAGGGTGGTGTAGGTGTTGCTGCCCTTGTCATACGGGGTGATTTTATCCGGATTGCCATTCTCTGTGGAGAGGCCCGTCAACTGTACGGATGCCAGCCCCTCGGTGTAGTCCGTCAGAACGATGGTCACCAGAGCCGTGTGGTGGGTAAAGCGGAGCGTGGGACTGCCATAGGTCACCGTCTGCCCGTCGGCTACGATAAGGTCGCTGCCCTCGAAGTCTTTCCGGGTACTTTGGTTGGCTTTTACCTTCACAGCAGGCGGAGTTGTCTCGCCCTCGCTGTAGGGCCACCACGCTGTGACGGCGATGTCGTTGTGGTTGGTCCAGCGGTGCGGGTCGGTGGAGGTCAGCGTGGTGCTGGTGGGGTCGGTGGTGGAGGGCGTCACGTTGTATGCCTTCACCGTGCCGTCCATCAGGACTGCTACGCTTTGCACGCCCTCCCAGTCGCCGTCCACGGTGGAACGGGTATTGGCAATGGCTGTCGCAGCGGGGTTCAGCCCCGTGGCGGTAAAGACGATGGATGTGCCTTCCGCCCCTTCCGGCAGGAAGCCCGCTTCGTCCTGCGTGCAGGCGGCAATGCCGAGCAGCAGGGCTATGGCTGCGGATGTATGGATGATTGTTCGTTTCATGATGCGTGTTGTTTAGGGTTCGTTATTGTTTCTTTTGCAATACGGGCAGACCGTCGGTGCCGAGTACCCACTGGTAGTCGCCAGCGGTGAGGGCGGTGTTCATGCCGTCGACGGCTGTCTGCCATTTCACGGTCGCGCCGTCCACCTTCGTGGCATCTACCGTTTCTCCAACATTACGGAATACTCCTTGCCCGACATTGCCTCCCCAATAACAGGAAGTTATATAAGCGTAGTTATAACGCACTATAGCTCCAGATTCATACTCTTTCAATGTGCCATCGAACCAGCAAGCGGTGATTCTGCCATAATTTAAATCGGCTATACCACAAGTTCTACCATATGCAGAAATTTTTCCCGTCACAGAGCAGGCAATGATTTGACCATTATTTTGCTCCACTATTCCAGCTGCTGATCCACTATTGCCATACAGATTCACATCTATGAGTTGTAAGTTCTTTATCACACCACGTTCATTTAATAACCCAAAAAGTTCAGTAGTCGCTGCTGAAAAGTTTAATCCCGTAATGCGGTGTCCCTGCCCATTAAAGATGCCGGAGTAACCTGGCCATGTGCCTATCCGTGTCCATTCCCTACCCGTCAGGTCGATGTCGGCGGTGAGGGTGCAATTTATCGATTCATCTTTTTGTACGGCTTTGTTCCATGCCAGCAAGCCGTCGGCGTTATAGACCGTGTAACTGCCGTCGTTCTGTATAGAATAACCCAAATCCTCAGCCTCACCGCTCTCGCCGCCTCCGTCAGCCCAGTCACCGATAGTGCAGCCCTCTAACGTCAAGCCAGTGGCGTTCACCTTAACGGTATATTTATAGCGACTGCCTGCTGCCAGCACGACGTTGTTCTGCGGACGGAAGTAGAAAGTGCCGCTGCCGAGTTCCACCCTGATGAACGGCTTGCCTGCCACAACGGTCTGCGGAGCGGTCAGTGCCTCGTAGGTGTTGCCGCTTGCGTTGTAGGTCTTGATGGCGGTCGGGTTGCCGTTATCGGCAGACAGGCTTACGAGGCTCACCGTGGCACCGTCCACGCTTGTGAATCCCGTACCGGGCTTCAGTTCGATTGCCACGCGTGCCGTGCGGTGGGTAAATTCAAGTGTCGGGTCGTTAAATTCCACCGTCTGGTTTTCGGCAGAGATGAAGTCGCTGTTCTGGAAGTCAGCCAGTTTGCTTTGGTCTTCTGCCACCTTCACGGCAGGCATCTGTGTGATGTCTGTATTATCCATGGGCCACCATGCCGATACGGTAATCGGGTTGCGGCTGATCCAGTAGTACGGGTCGTTGGAGGTCAGCGTGGCGCTCTTGTAGCCGTCGGCATCCGAAGTCGATACTATGTACTCCTTTACCGCATCGCCAATCTTGAGAGCCACGGAATTGACGCCCACCCAGTCGCCGTCCACGGTGGTACGGGTTGACGGCGTTGCCTCCACGGACAGTCCGGTGGCATGGATGACTATTGGGTATTCCTCTTTGGACAGACGGCTACCGTCAGCCAGTTCGTCCTGTGTGCAGGCGGCGAGGGCGAACAGCAGTGCGGTGGCTGCGGGGATAAATAATCTATGTCTCATAATTCTTCATTCTAATCGATTAATTATTAAAATCTTACAGGTCAGCACCCACATCTCCACCGTCTATATCGTTCCACTTTGCAATGGTGGCTTCGCTGACTTCAAGGACTTTGTTGCGTACCTTGACGGTATAGGTATAGTTGTTGCCCGCCTGCAGTGCGCCTTCGGGCATGGTGAGTGTGGCATGATATTCCTGACCTTTGTAATTCACAACCAACGGCAGGGATGCAACTGTCTGCGGGAAGAGGATGATCGATGACGTGAGATTGCCGTCTGCCAGATTCATGGTCAGTTCTCCGGTCTGTGCCCCGTTGTCTGCGGTGGCAATACCGTCGGCCGTGTTGAACGTACCGGTGAGTAACAATCCGTCCAGCGTGTAACGTTCAGGCTTGACCACGCTGAAATTCACGCCGTCGCCCGCCTCGAAGGTAAGGGTTATCTGGCTCATGCGGTGGTGGAAGGAGTTGTCTTCACCGCCTTTGGCGGTTTTGTCGGTGAAGCTTACTACCGGGTTGTTTTTGTCTCCCGTGGCTCCTGAAGCAAAGAGGAAGTCGATGGCAGGCTGGTTCTGCTGCGCCGTGGCATCTGTCGTGGCTGCGAGGATGCCTCCCGCCGCGTTGTACGGATAGTAGGCGCGGAAAGTATGGGTCTTTGTATCTTCGATATAGATGACCTTTCCTTCTGCCTCAAATTTCCCGTTTTTCAGGATGAAAGGCACGTTGCCGTACTGGGTGTCGTTGCCGATGTCGGTGATGCCGATACGGTCACCGTTGTCCCAAGTGGTTCCGCCGGCGCGGGTGGCGGGGGCGATGTCGGCGGTAAACCGGGCGGCCACGGGGGCACCGTTCAGGTTCTCGTTGTCGTTGTTGCAGGCCGCCAGTGCGAGGGCGAGCGTCGCAAGTGCAAAAAATCTTGTCTTCATTATATCTGTCATTATATTAGTTAAATTCCATTTCAATAATTGCTGCACCTCAGCAAAATCAAAGCAAGCTTTGCTTCTGCGTTCGGTTTGCTAATTATTTACAAATCGGCATTTACATCATCACCTTTCACTTCTTCCCAGCCGTTGATTTCGGCTCCGTCCACTTCCATGCCTTCGGGAGTCTCAACCAGCGTTCCGCCGAGGGTCAGCGATTCGCCCTTTCCGGTGTTGAACTCCTTGAGGGCTTCCGTGAGGTCGCTTTTCAGCGTCGTGGGGGTCGGGTTGCCGTCCGCATAGCGGATTTCACCCGTCAGCAGTTGTTCCGTGCCGGTCACACCCAGCAGCCGCACCGTGGCTTTCCACTTGCCGGCATCGTCACCTTCGGTAATCTTGGTGAAGAGCAGCACGACGTTCGAAGCGGCTCCGTAGGTATCGGTAGCGAAGTCGAGTGTTCCGGCTGCACCCGTCAGATGGGCAACAATCTCCGTGATGCGTCCGGCGGCATCACCAGTAGGTTCGACGACAAGCGTCAGTTCGCGTACCTGCTGCTTCATTGCGGCGGTCAGCGGATAGTCCTTGTCTTTCTCGATGGTCACCTGTTCCGTATAGGTGAAGAACCATCCCGGGGCATTGTTCACAAAGGTATCCGTGCCTGCCCGGGTTCCCGTGGCTGCGGCAATGGTGGCTGTGGTGCCGTTCACCGTGATTCCTTCAGCCGGGTTCCACACCGCAAGGGTGTAGCTGCCCGGAGCAAACAGATGGTCGGGGGTATGGGTGGCGGAAGTCTCCGTACCCGTATAGTCACCCATGGTGACCGTCCATGTGGCAGGTATGTCGATACCCTCACCGCGGGCCGACCAGTCGGCTGTCACCGCAATCTTCCCGTAGTCGGGATGCGGCGTGTCATAAAGCGTGTCCTTCACGCAGGAAGAGAGCAGCACGGCGGCTGCCATTCCCATCATATTTATATATTGTCTTGCTTTCATATTCTATTCCTCCGTGTTAGAATAACTTCCATACCAATGTCACACCGGCATTGATGGGACCACACCAATCTTTTGTCTCGTTGCCGCGGCGTACACGTACACCGTCGATGACTTCATATTTTTCGAAATCGGCATTCAGGTAGCCCAAACCGAGGTTGAAATCAAGAGCCAGTGCCTTGTTCAGCCGCAGCTGATAGCCGGCGGTGATGCCGCCACCCATCAGGTCGCCCTGCTTGCCTGTTTCGGAGAGCTTGTAGTTGAACTGTCCGGCCTTGAACATCGCGCCCAGATACCAGGCTTTCTTCTCACCCATATAGTAACGCACTTCCGGAGCCACTTCCCAGAGTGCATAGCGGTGGTCCTTGTCGCTCCACGTCCATGAAGTCCACGAGCCGTTTACGGCAATGCCCCACGATGGGCAGATGCGCCATTCCACGCCAAGATCTGGTGTCAGGGTAGCCCAGCGCAGCAGGTTGGCACGCAGGGAGAGATGATAATCAGTTGTGATTTTGGTTTCCGACGGCGTGTCGGCAAGTGTATTTTGTTGAGCGGCTTTCTCGGCTTCTGCCTTTTCAGCGGCAAGTCGGGCTTCTTCCGCCTTGCGCTGCTCTTCGGCAAGCCGTTCCTGTTCGGCACGCTTCTCGGCTTCCAGTCGTTCGGTTTCCGCCTTGCGTCGTGCTTCCGCATCCGTCGCGGCAGTTCCCTTTACCGGTACCGTCAGGCGCACGGTGACAAAATCACCCTCAGTCGCATGGTTGCGGGTAATGAAATTCTCCTCTTTTATTTCCGCACGGATAATCAGTTCGGATTTCACACGGTTGGCACGGATCTTCGCCGTGGCAAGGTTCTCGGCTTCACTGCCCAGTGAATTACAGTAGCCGTCAACCAATAGCGGCAGCTTGCCGTCAAGAATTGTGGTTTTGTTGTTTTCGATACATTCCAACAGACGGGCAAGTTCCGTGTCATTGCCATTCCAAGGCACGTAGAACATGTCCTTCTGCGGAACGAACCGGAAGGTGTAGGTCGTGTCTGCTTTCTGCTGCGCAATGACAGGAAAAGTTACCGTCATCAGCCACAGAAACAGGGTGAGAAAAGTGATTTTTCTGCTCATATAAACTTGAATTTATTATCTTTGTCTTCTCCAAAGGTAATAAATGCCATTCAGCGCCCAAAATATTACAAAAACTTTTTCTGTTGAAATATAGCGTTTTATAAAAATTGTCGTTTGAGCACTTTTCAAATTGTCGTTTGAGCACTTTTTTTGTCGAATTAGCACTTTTTTGTCGCTTGAGCACTTTTTGAAAATGAGCTTCTGAGACCTTTTTCATCGGCTTTTTACCACACAAATTATTCCAGATTTGCTTTTTTCCACTTGCCAGGCGTACATCCTTCCTTCTCTGTAAATGATTTGATAAAGTTACTGCGGGAAAGAAAACCGGAAGACTCAGCCAGCTTCTGTATATTGATTTCCGGATGCTCCTTCAGTATGTTTTTCGCATACTCCAACCGGAGACCGGTTATCCATTCGCGGAATGTCATTTTATACGTAGTCTTGATATAAGCGGAAAGATAGGTACGGTTCGTATGAAGTATTTCGGACAGTTCTTTTATGGTAAGTCCCTGCTGGACATAGCCGTCTGTCTTTATCCAGTTGGCCACTTTCTCTATAATTTCTGTATAGGACACTGGAACTTCTTTCTCAGAAACTATTTCAGGTTCTGTTTCCGTATCTGTCAGAAGTTCTTCTTCAGACTGTATATCTTGCTCAAAAGCATTTTCCACCTGTTCATAGAACAGCAGGTAGTTCTGATAGCTGTAGAAAAGATAGCTGTAGAACGGTATTGACGACAAAATCCAGATAAAAACATATTTGTCTGGCAGAAATGTCAGCAATCCGCATCCGACACCGAAGATAACAGCCCAATAAGTGAATATGGAAAGCCATTCGATATATGTGCCTATATCATCCGCCTGAGTTTCATTGAAAATCCGAATGGCTCTACGATATGCAATTATGACTCTGCGAGCTAAAACGACTCCAAAAACGATTAACCAGACAGCTAAAGCAAATAAAGAGATTTTTTGCATGATTCCGCTTGGCAACAGGAACAACACAACTCCGGAAAGAGTTGAAAATATAATCCATGAAATGATATGTGTCCACACACGCCGTTTGGTAATGTAAAAACGATCAAGCAACATTATCAATGCCGAACTGAACAGAGAATAGCACAGGAAGTATGTGGACATGTTCATCAATATGGCAGAATCCGCATTTTTGAATCGGATACCAAAGAAGAAATGTACCGAATAATTTGCCGAAAGCAGCAGCATAGCTATACCCATAATCTGTCGGGAGCGGAGATAATTCTTGAAAATTTTCTTTTCAGGAGTCTTTGCAAACAAAAAATAAAAGCCGAAGAATAACATCAACGGCAGTGCGGTATAAAGTGAAAAACTGTATATAGATGGCTCCATTGTTATGCTTATTTGATTTTGATACAAAGTTACGTCTTTTTCTTCACAAATAGACACATAATCTATGATTTAACGTTATAGATTCGGTCATATTAGATTGAAAAATTATTAGAATTAAAGCCAGTGGTGAAAAATTCAACCACTGGCTTTTTCTGTCAAGACTTCGATATTAAAGTTTTACACCTTTGGATTCCGATAAACCGGGTCTCCCTATAATTAAATGACTGCGTACAAAGTCCACGTGCGGGCTTTCCGGCTGTTGTTCCGTCTGTTTTTTCTCGTTGCCTTGCCGGTTCTCTTCCGTGTTTTCCTGCTCCGGAGGAGCCAGCTCAAGCTGTATCTTGCGGTCCAGTGCGGCGAGTTCGGACTTAAGCTGTTTCAGCTCGTCCTCCTTCTTCCACACCTTGCCCGCTATCTCCTGCAACTGCGGAATCTCCTTTTCCAGCACTTCGTTCTTAGACTTGTACTGGTCGATGATGGTCGGAATCCTCTCCAATGCGTTCAGAAAGTTTCGTGCGGCAGCAATCGGGTCTGCCATCGCCAGATGCCCGTTGTTGTAGGTGTACTTGTAGTTCCCCTCCACCACGAAGCGGTTGTCGGTGAACTCCAGACCTTCTTTGAGTGTCCTCTCGCTGACCACCTTTATCGGAAAGCCGTAAAGTTCCCCGACAGCCTTGTACAGTCCACCAGTCGTGGCGTTCTTGGCGATTTCCTGCAAACGCTTACCGATGACCTTCTCATCCGTTGAATCCACGCCGTCCACCTTAACAAGATTAAGGCGGCTGCTTTCCTTATCAGTCTGCACAACGGAAAGAAAACGGTTCCAGTCTTCCGTCATGGCTTCGATGAAAGCCGTGTTGTTGCGCAGTTCTCCCGTCTTGGATTCCAGCTTGAACTCCGAATCGCGCTTGCCCTTGTTGAACGATTTGCGTTCCCCTTCGAGCGAGGCGATACGCTTCTCTAATTTCGCCTTATCCAAAAGGTCGGTATTGCCGGAGAGCAACGCCATATACTCCGAGAAGTTCATACCCGATTTTTCGTCCATTGCTCCCTCGTCGATGGTACGTGCGCCCATCGCTCCGCTTTTGAGCTGCGATATGAACGTCTGCTTGCAGTGCAGCAGATTGAACTTGTAGCTGTCCAGCGACTTTTCCACCGCGTAGATGATGACATCCACGTTGTTCTCGGCAAAATGCTTGGCAATCTCGTTCCCGGCTCTAACACCCCGTCCGTCACGCTGTTGCAGGTCGGACGGTCGCCACGGTGTATCAAGGTGATGGATGGCGACACATCTTTTCTGCGCATTCACGCCCGTTCCGAGCATACTTGTGGAGCCGAACAGCACGCGTACCGTCCCGGCGTTCATGGCATCTATCACCGCCTTACGAGCCTTATCCGTCTTACACTCCTGAATGAAGCGCACCTCACTTGCCGGTATGCCGTAATCCTCCACCAACTTGCGTTTTATCTCGCTGTACACGTTCCATCCTTCCCCTGGCTGGTATGTCCCCAAGTCGGAGAATACGAACTGCGTACCCTTGTGCGCCTCGTACTTGTGGTAATACTCTGCAATCATCTTGGCACAATGGCTTGCCTTGTTGTCGGGATGGTCCTCGTAGTTCGGGTCTATCATGCGCATATCAAGAGCCATCTTTCTCGCGTAGTCGGTGGCGATGAGCATCTTCGCCTTTTCCTCCGTTTCCGACAGGGGTAACCTGCCAAGCAGAGTGGCATCGCCGGTTTTGGCAAACTGCATCAGCTTCTGTATGAAGTCCTCCTGCTCCGGTGTGGGCGGTATGTGGTGCAGTATCTCATTCTTGTTTGGTCTGTCCACACCTACATCCTCCGCCGTGCGGTAGTCGGTAATCTCGTTGTAGAAGGCGGCAAGCTCCGGCACCTTGATGAAATAGCGAAAACGCTCCTTCTGAACGATATTGTTCGTTACGTTGAACTCAAAATCGGTCGTCTTTTTGGCGAAGATGGCAGCCCAAGCATCGAAACAGCGGATGTCCTGCCGTTCCAGTTCGTTGGGGCGCAGGTATTTGAAGAGCAGGTACAGTTCCGTCAGACTGTTGGAAATGGTCGTGCCCGAAAGGAACGTAGCCCCCAAGTCCTTGCCCGTGCGTTCCTGTATGGTACGGATGGCAAAGAGCATATTCAGGGCCTTCTGGCTTCCTTCCGAGTTTCCCAATCCCGCCACACGGTCATGACGGGTGTTGAAAGTCAAGTTCTTGAACTGGTGACTCTCGTCAATGAAGATGTGGTCGATGCCCATCTGCTTGAAGTCCACCACATCATCCGTGCGGGACTTGATGGCGTGTTCCACCTTCTCCAGCTTCGCCACAAGGTTGTGCTTGCGCTTCTCCAGCCCTTTCAGCATCGCCCGCGACACGTTCTTGCCCTGCTGCCGCAAGACTTCGAGATTTTCCTCCACCGTGTCAAGCTCCGCCTGCAGGATGCGCTGCTGCAACTCCGGCGACTGCGGTATCTTCCCGAACTGGTCGTGCGACATGATGACGCAATCATAGTCGTTGTTCTTGATGTTGTTGAAGAAACGCACACGGTTGGCGGTCGAAAAGTCCTTTTCAGAAGCGTAGAGGATGCGGGCGTTAGGATAGGCCGCCTGATAGGTGGCGGCAATCTCCGCCACATTCGCTTTCAGCCCGATAATCATCGGCTTGTGCGCCAAGTTCAGACGCTTCATCTCATGTGCCGCTATGCACATTATCAGCGTCTTGCCGGTTCCCACCTCGTGGTCGCAGATCCCGCCGCCGTTCTGTTTCAGCATCCAGACGCAATCCTTCTGCGACGGGTAAACGCTCTTGATTCCCCGGCTTGCCAGCCCTTTCAGGTTGAGGTCGGGAAAAGTCTGGTGCGAGCCGTCATACTTCGGGCGCACGAAACAGTTGAACTTGCGGTTATACATCGTCGTGAGCCGTTCCTTGAACTGCGGCGACTGTTCTTCCAACCATTCGGAGAACCCGTTACGGATTTCGTCTATCTTCGCGTTGGCGAGCTGTATGCCCTCGCTGTCGCGTACCTTGATGTCGTTGCCGTTCTCGTCCTTGCCGATACTTTTCATCATGTCGGGGCAGGTGTTGTGCAGGGCGTGCTTCAACAGGTGCATACCGTCATAGTTCCGGTAATAGCCCTTTACTAAAAACTCGTCCGTGATCTTCATGGTGCGGTAGCCGCACGCCACGGAAAACTCGTCCATGCTTGCGGAGTAGGCTATTTTCACGTCCGTGTCGAAAAGGTGGCTCATGTAGGCGGCATACACACCCGTGGGAATCCAGCGTTCCCCGAAATTGAAGTCGAGGTCTTCAAAGGCGATGCGCTGCGGTTCGGCCTCCTTCAATGCCTCCCACGCCTGTTTCACCTCCGGCATCCGCTCACTTTCGGGATTGTCCTCCATCCAGCCCTCTATGCGTTCCGCCTTCTCTATCACGTTCCCCGCGATGAAGCGGTCTTTGATTTCGTAACCGGTTACGAGCGGGTTGTAGAAGATGCGCCCCTTGAGGGCACCAAGCAGTTCCTCTTCCGTGGTGTCGGTTATCTCCCGCATATAGCCGAGATTGACCGTGCCGAACTTGTTGAGCGATGCGGACAAGGCTTCTTCGGGAGAGCCTGCATTGACACGGCTCTCCACCGAGAAGGAAACGGGACGGTCGAAGATGTCCGCCTTGACAAACTTGCCGTCCTCCGCACGTTCCAGCGAAAGGATGTCGCGCCCTCCGGCATCCATCATCACCAGTTTCACGTTCTGTCTGGCGTTGAGGTTACCGTAACGCATGACAAACTCATCGTAGTAGGTGTTGAGATACCCGCGCTGCGGTTTGTGTTCCGTATGGTTCTCCGTCTCGTGGCTATACAGACGTTCGTAAGCGTCACGGAGCGATATATACAGCATCGCTTTCTCTTTTTGATAGCCACGGAGGTCGAGCGGTTGGAAGGTCGCACCGTAAGGCGTGAGGTCTTTCAGGTAACCGAGATTGCGTGAAGCATCCAGCACCATCGAGCCGTCACGGTGGTGTGGCTCCAGCAGGCCGTTGAACGGACGGGGAGAAAGGTCCATGACTTTCTCCTTCGGCTTTTCCGTTTCAAGTTCCGGGAACAGGGAAGTGGCAACCGTTTCGGAAGTAGGCACAACTTCTGCCAGTGTTTCAGGTTGCTTTATTTCTTCCGTTTGTTCCGGCTTTTTATCCATATTGTCCGAAGAAGGCGCAAAAGCAGGGTTCAACGTGTCTTTGATACCCATCTTTTTCAGTTGTTCCTGCCTGTGCCGTTCTGCCTCAAGCCGTAGGGTCTTGCGCCGTTCCGCTGTCAGGCTCATCATTGTCTCATAGAAGCCGTTGATGGGAGGATTGGTTTCCCAATCCAGAGTGGCGTAAATGTCGTCCGGGTCGTTTGGCTTTTCGGCATTTTCCGGCTTTTCTTCCTTATTACCGTTTACCGGCTTGGCGGCTTCAACGAGTGGAGTAACTTTGACTTGCGGTTTAGGCGTGGACGGCATAGGCTTCGGCTTGCTTTCCTTTTTCGCTGCCTTTTTCTTTTTTAACGGTTCCTCTATGGGCATACCCCAAAGGTCGAGCAGGGTAAGCTGCACGGCTGACGAATGATTGGGTTGGCGCGGCTCAATCTCCGGCTTTTCCTCTATGGGCTGTGCCTGCGGCTTCTCCACTCCCTTGACAGGCTCAATTACAGAAACGGGGGCTATTACAGAAGGTGATACCTTTTCTGTTTTCGGAGCAGGTTGCACTTCCGCAGCCGTGCTTTCCTCCTTTGTCGGATGCAGGCTGTGTTTCTCATACAGTTTCCTGTCAAGTTGTTGCAGTTCTATTTTCAGATGCTCCCGCAAGTCTTCCGCCAGTTGTGCGATGTCCCCACGGTGCAGGAGTTTATAGGCTGGTTTCCCGTATGGGTCGGTACTTCTGATTAAATCCGTGTGTGAAAGCGAGCCGATGCTCCATACATACCCATTTACGGAAGTGCCGATAGGGGTCTGTTCGGTCTGCACGAAGAGTTTTTCGTTGTAATACAGTTCACCATTCTTTCCGCTGTTCTTTTGCAGGATAATCAGGTCGCTGCCCACCTCCGTTCCCGCGTTATCCGTAAAGAGGTTGTTCGGCAGGCGGGCTACGCCCACCAGATTGGCATGGTTCATCATATACTCGCGTATGGGCGCGTTGGTCGGGGCATCCAGTACCCCCTGCGAGGTGATGAACGCCACGATTCCGCCTTCACGCACCGCGTCAAGGCTTTTCAAGAAAAAGTAATTGTGTATCGTCCGTGCCACCGAGCGCCTTGCAGGATCCTTGCTGCCCGAAAATTCCGGGTCGAACACCGCCACATCGCCAAACGGTATATTGGAGACAGCCACATCAAAATGGTTCATGAACGGCTTTTCTATCTTCTCGAAGCCCTGTACCCTTACTTTCTGTCCGGGATGCAGGTGCTTCAGTATCTTGCCCGTCATCAGGTCTTTCTCAAAAGCCATGATGTCCGCGTCCGGTCTGTTCTCCAGCACGGAGTCCACGAATGCACCGACACCTGCCGACGGCTCCAGCACCCGGTCGGGACGGATGCCGTGTTCATGCAGCACGTCCGCGATGGTCCCGGTTATCTCCGGCGGGGTATAGAAGGCGGTCAGCACGGACTGCTTCATGGCATCCATATACCGTTTGTACTCCGTCTCGTCTTTTGTGTTCTCCCGCAGCAACCTGTGCAGTTCCACGGTAGGGGCAAACAGTTCGAGGTCGGACTTCGCCCAGTGGACGGCATCCGTCAGTTCCCTTGCAGGGTTGAGTATGCTCTTCAGTCCCCCGAACCCGCAATAACGCTCTAACAAGAGCCGTTCGCGTGCGGTGGGTGTGCGCTGTTCCCTGTCAAGGAGGAATGCCGTCCGTATCGCCTCGATGTTGTCCCGCAGCCTCTGTTTGCGGTTAAACGCCATACTCTTCGATATAGAGGATGACGGCTCCCGTCAGCTCCGTGTAGAGCAGGTCATATTCGGGCGACAGGGCGAAATTGTCGTCCGAGAGGTCATAGATGGAGAATACGTTTCCGACAAGCGGCAGCAGCTTCTGGGTAAAGGCTTCACATTTTTCTTCCGGCACTTCACCCGCAAATTCGTTCTCCACGACTTCGCGCAGGATGGCGTGCCTGGAGTAGCGAAGGCCCTCCGTCAGCACCTTCATCGCCAGTTCCTGCGCCCCGTCGACAGGATAGCCTTCGAGCCTTGCCCGTTCATACGCTTCGGCGGCACGGTCGGTTCTTTCTCGGATGAAGGCTTCATCGGCTGCCTGTTCAAACTTGTTCGTGGTGAGGTAGTCCAGCAGGTACAGACCGTAATAGGAAAAGTCGGTCCGACCCTCGTTTTTTTTCTTGTTGTTCATTTCTTTGGAATTTAGTGGATTGATAATGATGACAGGGATAATCGTTGGAAAACGAGAAGAAAAAGGCACCCGGTATCCCTCCGAGTGCCACCACTAAATCCAAAGTATGAGTGTAATCCGGTATC
>OLXK01000578.1_pt1 | contig 34322 bp, 40 predicted proteins | sample 1674321 | NCBI WGS metagenome assembly OLXK01 (sample SAMEA103958162, study PRJEB25191) | human gut metagenome | reverse complement strand
ACTTGCATGTGTTAAGCACGCCGCCAGCGTTCGTCCTGAGCCAGGATCAAACTCTTGAGTTTAATCTGACTTATTCTCGTTGGCTGTTATCTCTCTAACAGCCGCCGGCGAATTCTCTCTCTTTTATTGACTGTGTTTTTTTTCGCTATCTCTATTCACTTTTCAAGCTTCTTTTTACTGCCGCTCCCCGCGACAGCCTATTTAGTCTACCAGATCAGACTACTTATGTCAATAAAATTCGCTAATTTTCTTCAATGAATTTTCGACGTAAACAATGTGACACAATCATGTCAACCGAGACTGCAAGCGTCAAGCAAGGGCATAAAGCTCTCCATTTCCCTTTTTGCGTCGGCGATTTTTTGCTCGGCCTCACGCAGGAAATCGGCGTCCTTGATGCTGCCCGTGTTAATATTGACATTGTAAACTGCGCTCCAAATGCACGCCAAAAGCATACGTCCCGCCACATATCCGTCCGACACGACGTTTTTGTCTCCGCGCTCTATGCTCGTCCGCGCCAGCGGCAAAAGCTTTACGCATATATCGAGCGTGTCGAGCGGCGGTTTGCAGGCCTTTTTGCAGGCTTCGGAAATGCCCAGCACGCGGGCTGCTTTTTCCACGTCGGTGGATTTAGGCAGCTTATACGAATTTATAACTATTCCGAAAGCCTCCGCGTCGAGGTCGATGAGCCTTAAAAGCTCGTCCTGATAATTCTTTGCCACAAGCACCGTTTTTACAAGCTCTTTGTCCACAGGCTGTTCTTTTTTCAGCATTTTGTTGGTTGTTACGTTGCACACCATCTGAATAAGCCCCGCCGCAATCGCCCCGTTGAGCGCGGCGCAGCCGCCGCCGCCGGGCGTAGGCTCCGACGAGTTGAGCTTGTCCAAAAAATCGGGTATTGCCAAATCTCTCAGCATTTTAAATCTCCTTTTCCGCTATTATATATTTTCGCGCTTGTCAAGTCAATCGAAATCAAGCCGCCGACGGCTTTAACCGCACCCGCGCCGCAAGCATAAAATAATACGAGGGGTTGGATACATAGTTTTGCTATGTAAATTTTTCGGAGGTATATTTCATGAGCTGTTGTATTTTTCAATTTCTGACGGGCTGCCGCTGCTGCAACCGTATCTGCTGCCAAAGACGTCAACGCCCCGTATGCAATTTAGGCAGCCTTAACTTTATTCCGTCGGTGTCGCGCCCGACTGCTACGCAGGAGCTGCGCAGCGTTCAAGCCAATCTTTCGACGGGAGCGGGAGTTGTGCTGTCGCCCGGCGAAACCATAGGCTTCGACTCGTTAATCGCCAATCAGAACAAAAATGTTTATTACGACTACACTACGGGCGAGCTTGTGATAAACTCAACGGGCAATTTTCTTGCAAGCTGGTGGGTAGGCATAGGAAGCGCCGCAGGCGGCACGCCGTGCGTGTCTGTGTATCAGAACGGAGGCAGCATAGCCACCTCCTGTCTGCCGTCCTCCTCGGGACAGCTAAGCGGCTCGGCGGTCGTTACGGTTGCATACGCGCCCGCAAGAATAAAGCTTGTCAACACAAGTCCTTTCAATGTTACGCTTTCAAGCGGCACGGTTCAGGCGGGCTTGGTGTTGACTCAGATTTACTGAACGAAAAAAGCCGCGTTTAAACGCGGCTTTTTTAAACAAAAGAATCAGTCTACCGTTTTCAGCGAAGCGTTCATGTCTGTTTTTATTATTTTGCGGCATAAAAGAGCCATGACCACGGCGGAAAAGAGCAGCGACAAAACGGCGGTGCCCAGCCAAGAATACCAATGCATATCCGCAATGGAGCCGAAATCGACGTAATTGAATACAAACACCGAAAAACCGTACCCCAAGGGTATTCCGAGCGCGGTGCCTATAACGGACAGCACGGTAATTTCACGGAAAATGTAACCGCATACCTCTCCGCTTTTGTAGCCAAGCACCTTCAAAGTGGCGATTTCTCTCTTTCTCTCCTCTATATTTATATTTGTAAGATTGTAAATTACCAGTATGCTGAGCAACGCGGCGCATACAATCAGCACCGCCGATATCGAGGTCATGGAGCTTGTGGAGCCTGCGCCCTCTGTTTTTTCCAGCGCGATGCTCGAATCGTACAGCCCAAGCCCCGCGAACACAAGCGCGGTCGAGCCTGCAATGGAGACGACGGTAAGGATGAAATTGCGCGCATACCTGAAAAGATTTCTGTAAGTGGATTTGTATTTGAAGGACATCCTCTTCCAAATAAAGCCTATGCGCTCCAAAAGAATTTTCTTTCCCGGCTTGGGAGATTTGGGACGCAGAAGCGCGGCGGGCTTTTCATTTGTCATGGACGAAACGACTCTCCACGTAACAAGCAGCACCGCCGCAAGCATACAGAACACCGATATTCCGCCGAACACCCACGAAATTTCGTTGGTTAAGGGAGGCATACGGAACGCAAAGGAAAATGCTTTACAGATGAGGTAAACCAAAAGGTTCGTTATGCCCAAAAATCCGCACAGCGAGCCTATAATACAGCTTAACATGGAGAAAAACAAATATTTGAACATAATTTTTCCGTCGTCGTAGCCCAGCGTTTTGTAGCACCCGATTGCAGACCTTTCCTCCTCGGCAAGCCGCGTCATGGTTGTGGAAATAACCAAAACGGAAACGCCCACAAAGAAAACGGAAAAAATTATGCTTATGTTGTAAACCTTCTGCGCGTATTCCTCGTACATCGCGGAGCTGAAATTTTCGCGCAGCGTGAGAAACACGACGTCTTGCGCGGAGTCGCCCAACGCCGCGGCAAGCTCTTTTTTAGCGTCCTCAACGGCGGAGTCGTATTTTTTGGAAAACAGCTTGTGCCCGTGAGCGGACTCTACCCTTACATACATATCGCTCGTCACGGGCATAAAGGAAAGCGCGCTGTCAAAGTAAAAAACCGCGTCGATATATGTGTCCGTGTCCGTCAAAGACGGCTCCTCCTCCTCGGAAAACATAAGCGGGTTTACCACAACGCCGCTGACGGTAAAATCCCTGCCCATATAGGACACCGTGTCCCCCACCCGATAAGCGGCGAAATATCTGCTTTCCCTTTCCACGACCATTTCCGCCGCAGTTGAAGGGAATTTGCCCTCCACAAGCTCAAGCCTGTTCAGATTTAGCTCCGACAGCGGCATATACTGTATGCGCACCGTTTTGCCGTCCGCTTGAGCGTCCATAGCCGTAACGGGCATAAAAGAAAAATCGTCGGAGAGGTCTTTGAGCGCGTCAATCTGCGCCTGAGAAAACCCCGCTGTCGATTTGAGAATCAGGTCGGGCACCGCCCTGTCCGAATAATATTTGTCCAGCGTGCCGATAAGCTTCGGCTTGACGGAACCCAGCCCCGTCATAAATCCGATTCCGAGCGCGATTATTGCCGTGACCGCAAGAAACCTGCCCAGATGCTGCCTGAGCATTCTGAAAAGAGTTTTTGAATAAGCCTTCAACTTTTATTCCTCCCTTTTTCGCCGCTCACCACTCTATGTCTTCCACCGCTTTGGGCGACGGATTGAGCTCGATTTTCTCCGCCTTGCCGTTTTTAATATATACCACCCTGTCCGCCATGTCCTTCAACGCACTGTTGTGCGTGACGATAATGACAGTCTTTTTTTCCTCCTTGCACATATCCCGCAAAAGTTTAAGCACCAGCTTTCCCGTGCCGTAATCCAGCGCGCCGGTAGGCTCGTCGCACAAAAGAATTTTGGGATTTTTGGCAACCGCGCGCGCTATGGAAACGCGCTGCTGCTCTCCGCCCGACAGCTGCGCGGGAAAATTGCCCGCTCTTTCCGTCAGACCTACCAGCTTCAACGCCTCGTCGGGCGACACGGCGTTTTTGCATATTTCCGTCGCAAGCTCTATGTTTTCGCGCGCGGTCAGGTTGGGCATAAGATTGTAAAATTGGAATACAAACCCGACGTCGTGTCTGCGAAACAGCGTAAGCTGCCTTGAATTGAGCTTTGAAAGGGACACGCCTGCAACGGTTATTTCCCCCGACGTCAAAGTGTCCATTCCGCCAAGCAGATTGAGCAGTGTTGTTTTTCCCGCGCCGCTTGGCCCCAGAATAACCACCAGCTCGCCCTCGTCTATTTCAAAGCTCATGCCGCTTAATGCGTCGACCGAGGTTTCTCCCATGCGATAAGTTTTTGTTACGTCGTTAAATTGGACGAAATGAGCCATATTCAACCTCCCGTTCCGTTATCCGGAAATATTATTCCCATTTTCTCGCAAAAACCGAAGAATTTTTCTTTTGACAAAAACTGCGGCGTTCTGCATTGACTTTCCCATCTGTTCACCGTGGCAAAGGATACGCCGAGCTCCTTTGCAAGCGCCTCCTGCGTCAGCATGAGCTTTGCGCGAAGATATTTGACCTTTGCGGCAAAGGTAGCTTCATTCAAAATTTCGTTCATATATAGATTATAACATCTCATAACATTTGTTGCAAGCGGGAGAGAATGCGCTCGCAAAAAACAGACAAAACAAAAAAAGTGTGCATTTTTAATTGTGCAATTTTTAAACAAAAAAGCCTTTATCTTTCCGATAAAGACTTAACAACGATTTTTCAGTCGGGACGTTCCTTCCTCGAAAGCAGATAATCCAGCGAACAATTTAGCTCCCGCGCCGACCTTACCACCAGCGCCATTTCGGGAAACTTTTTTCCGGAAAACCAATTTTCCACCGTCGCCGCTTTGACTCCCATCATTTCGGCGTATTTCTCTTCGGAAACGCCCTTGCTTTCAAGAAGCTCCTTTACCCGCAGGATATAATTGAATTTAAGCCTGTTGAGGGGCACGCTCAGCCGTCCGCCGCTTCCGCGCCCGTCAGACAATCCCACGACGTAATCCGCAGAGACGTCCAAAAGCTCGCACACCTTGACCAACGAATCGTATCTCGGGTAATACTGTCCGGCGAGCCAGGTTTTTACGGAGTTTTTGTCTGCGGGAATCCTGTTGGCAAACGCCTTGACGCCCCAGTTTCTTTCACGCATAAGCATTTTGAGCCTATGAGCAGTCACTTCTGTCGACATATATTTCTCCTGACGCATTTATTATGTTCCGTATTTGAATAAGAGCCTGAAAAAAAGACAAAAAATTTGACGAAAAAAACGATTTTTTGCCTTTCGCCTCAAAACAAAAAAGCGAAACGGCACGTCGTTTCGCTTTTGTAAAATTCTACGTCAATCCGCAGCGTTTGCGGGCGCGGTGTAAACGCGGGCGTTCAGCTCCTGATTGAGCATATACAGACCTTTGGAATCTCCCCCGAAAAGCTTCATCTTTTTGATGAGGTCGTCGGCGTTTTTCTCCTCCTCGCCCTGCTCCTTGACAAACCAATCGAGGAACTGCATGGTTTTGAAATCCTTTTCGTCAAACGCGGCGCGATAAATTGCGGCAATCAGCGACGTAACGTATTTTTCGTGTTCAAGCCCCGCCTCCAAAGGACACATATGCGTTTTGTACTCTTTGTCGGGCTTGGCAATTTCACCGAAGGTTACGCGCACACCGTTGTCTATGAGATAGCGGCGGAGCATAAGCGCATGGTCGCGCTCCTCCTGCGCCTGAATTTCGTACCAATGGGCAAAGCCGTCAAGCCCCTCGTCCTCGTAATAATTGGCGAAATCGAGATAGAGATATGCGGAATAAAGCTCCTTGTTGACCTGTTCGTTGAGCATATCCGCAATTTTTTTGTTAAGCATAAATATACCTCCGATACTATCCTGTGCAAAAATTATACAACCGCGCCGCAAAAAAAGCAAGGAAAGAAAGGTATGTTTATTTTACAAATTCGACGTATATGTCGCCGTTGTTGCAATCGGCAAAAAATTCCTTGTCGCCGCCCTCCTTGCTCAACGGCAGATTGCAGTCACCCTTTTTGATTTTGCAGGAAACGGAAAATTCGTCCAAGCCGCCCGCGACGGTGCCGCGAATGTCTCCGTTTTTGGCTTTGAGGCTTATCTTCCCGCCCGCGCCGACGCGCTCGAAAATTACGTCGCCTCCGTTGGAATAGAGATTTATTTCCTCCGAAACGTCGATACAGGATACCTTTATGTCCCCGTTGGTCGTGCTTGCATTGAGCGCGGCAAGCAGATTTTCGGGGACAAGCACCGTTATTCCGCGATATTTTCTGTCCGGCTTGACTCCGATAAAATCCGTCCAGCTCCTGTCGTAAGCCAAGCGTATGACAAGCTCGTTGCTTTCCGAAACGGAAATTTCAAGATACTGCTTTTCGCTGTCGAAATAATTTACGCTTATCTGTCCGTCGGAGGATAAACCTATGTTCAGCTCCCTGTCGGCGACGTCAATAATTATGCTCCTTATTTGCCCGTTTTCCGTCAAATAGTTTTTTTCGGAAAACGTACCGCCGTTCGAACAGCCGACAAAAGCAAAAACAAACAAAACCGCAAGTACAACGCACACAATTTTTTTCATTGAAAACGCTCCTTTCCGATGCCCGCTTGACATCGATGTTGTTTTAGGTTACAATAACTATAAACCTTTGTGTAACACAAAGGTCAAGCGAAAAACAAAAAATTATGGAAAAATTTTTCTCGATAAGCAAAACGGCGGAAACGGCAGGCATGACTGCGGAAACCTTGCGTTACTACGACCGCATAGGACTAGTAACGCCGAGCAAAACGGACAAAAACACGGGTTACCGATATTATTCTCAGGCTGAAATTGTCCGACTCAACACAATCAAGGCGCTGCGCAGCATGGATTTGACCCTGTCGGAGATTAGAAATATTCTCGAATACGACGACCTCAAAAAAATTGCGGAAGCCCTGAAACAGACCGAAGCAAAGGCGGACAAAAAAATTGCCGAGTTGAGGGACGCAAAAAACAAAATCCGCCGCGCAAGAAATTTTTACGAAAGCAAGCTTTACGGAAACGCTTTTTCGGACAATATTTTCCTGAAAGAGTTTCCTCGCCGCGTCATTCTTTTGTCGGACAAGCTGAGCGCCCCCACTGTAGACAATCTGTGGAACTATCACAGGCATTTTTACGGCCGTTTGACGCAAGAAATCAGGGAAGATTTCTCGTTTGACGATTTGGCGGGGATTTACGAATGCGGAGGCACGGCGCGGATGTTTGCACTGTGCAATAGCTTTGTCCAAACGGACGGAATCAGGATACTTCCGCAGGGAGAATATCTTTGCGCCGACTGCACCGAGGAAAACCGCGAAGAAACACTGCGCCTGTTGACGACAAAAGCAAAGGACGAATACGGTGCGTCCCCCCGCTTTTCGGTACAAATAATCGTACTTTCGGGAATTTTGCAATGGAATTATCAGGCGCAGGTGCCTGTCGAAAAAATTTAAAGCCCCCTCGCCGTTTTAAGCGACAAAGAGACATTGAATTCCCAAAAAGTTTTAAAACTTTTTGGGAAAAGGAGAAACCGACGTTAAAGCAAATAAGACAGCTTTCGCTGTCTTATTTGCAAAATTCGTCGCGTTTCGACGTGGTGGACAAGTGGTAACCTAAAGAGTCGAATTACAACTTATACATTTCAAGTAATTCGTCTGTTAATTTATCCGTTCTTGCAGTGATATCATCAATGTTCCAAATATCTTTTTTGGCAATTTCTGAATTTATATCAAGTCCGTTTTTATAGCCGACATATTTTCCGTTTTCATTTTGTCTATCTCGCTTGCGTTCAAACGACATATTGCTTAATTTGCTATTATAACCCGTTACTGTCAAATTGCCGAGCTTATGAACATATTTATCTCTGTAATCTTGCGCCAGTTCTTTATCTCCATTTGCTATCATTTTTACCCAATCGTCGGGAACATTTTCGCCTTCGGGGAAAATGTGTTCTATCGTCCATTCATAAACCTTTTTACCGTTTCGACCATATTCTACTTGTGACCACAAATCTTTAAATGTTTCTCTCGTCATATATCGTTCGGTCAAAGCGCACAACAAGAATCTTGTAATCCCTACATTGTCCTCATATATATCACCCTTTAATTTTTCTTTGAACAATTCGTCGGACGCAGACTTTGAAACCAATGTGCTATAAATATTGTTATAAATATCTGCGCCTTTCAAACCGTTTTCTTCAATATCGTTAATTATATTCATAAAAATTCTTGTAACGTCCTGTGTATTCGGAATATCAGTTAGGTTTCTTCTAACAAAAAATGTCGTAAGCAATTTTATAACACTTCCGATAGTAACATCTTCTAACTGCAAATAATTTTGCTCGCGAACCAAATATAAAAGCAAGAGATATGACGGTGTGCCTTGTACGCGATAAAGACTTGTCAATTCTTTTTTGAAACGAGTGTCTTCTTCGTTTAATAAAAGAAACATAGAATAAACTTTACCGCTTTGTGAAATTTCATCAAGGAAGTCCGCGAGATTTCGTTTTATTAGACTTTCATATATATTCAAAAGATTCGATTTTGTCGCGACATTACCCAAAACATCTTTTTTCTTTTCATTATCTTTGCGGAAAAGTTTATTTATTTTATTTTTGTACGCGTTATAGTAATGGCGGAAAAACCGTTCTTGCGTTGAATAATCATCGGATATATTTTCCAATAAATCCTGCCATCGGTTATAACATTCATCAGTAGACAACCCGTTTTGTTCCACTCTTGCAAGTATCGTATTCTTCATGAGTTCAATCGGCGTTAAACTCGCGCCACGATTATTGAGCGATTCAAACAACATATAGGCTTCCGAATTATTGGAAACTTCGATTTTAACAATTAAAGCCTTTTTAATTACGGCATATATCGCGCATATTTTTTGTATGGCTTCACTTTCGGAAAGACCGCAAATATCATTGTCAATTCTATCGAGAAAGTACTTATAACATTTTGCTATTTTTCGATTTCCAAAATTTTTTTCATATTTTGCATCAACCAAGCCTAACGTCGACATGACATACGCGTAATCAACGCTATTATGGCCTTCGGATTGCGGCACTAAAACCAAACCGTTTTCACGCGAGCCTTTACAAATTAATGATTTTCTCAATGCGCGATAATCATCAAAAAAATCATCATCATTTTTAACAATATGTTCGCGCGCCTTCAATTTATTGTAAATTGCCGCCATAAATAATGTTATTGTTGTCAATCTTTGTTGACCGTCAACGACTTCTAAACATTGACAGCCGACAGCGTCATCGGCTGTGTTAATGCAAATAATAGAACCGATAAAGTATTCTTTTCCATTTTCCATTAAATCATCATAAAGGGCTTTCCAATGATATTGACTCCAAGTATATGCTCTTTGATATTTTGGAATTTTATAATAGAAATTCGCATCTGCTTTCAGCAAGTCATCAATGTGGTAATCGTGAACTGATTTTATCATTAGATTTGCTCCTAAATGTTTTTATATATTATAGCATATACTATGTTTTTTTCAAGTATTGTATAAAATAAAAAATAACTTAAAACAGGCGTGTATAGAATATCAATGAATAAAGTTTTACCGAAGTAATGCTGTTAGCAAATTACCCGTACCGATTTTTTGACCGAGATTATCTCTCAATGTTTTCAGTCAAATTAGAAATCGACGATAAAACTCCAGAAAAGACTGTATATGCAGCAAAATTCCCTAAAAAGTTTTAAAACTTTTTGGGACAAGGAGAAACCGACGTTAAAGCAAATAAGACAGCTTTCGCTGTCTTATTTGCAAAATTCGTCGCGTTTCGACGTGGTGGGCAATAAGGGACTCGCAAGGAGCGACAGCGACGGAGCAGCGAGCGTGTGCGCGAGCGTCACGTAATTCGTCCTCCCCTATCGCACTGCCGAGACGGACGAGCCAAAAGGCGAAGTTCGGATTTTTCTTGACAAAAGAAAAATCCGGACAAGCCACGAGGCGACGTCCGGATAATGGTGGGCAATAAGGGACTCGAACCCCTGACTCCCTCCATGTGACGGAGGTACTCTACCAACTGAGTCAATTGCCCTTTTGTTATAATAATATAACACAAACGGATTTTTCAGTCAATCGTTTGCGACAAATGAATTGAAAAAATTCCGAGAAAAACGCTCCCGACAAAATCGGAAAAACCGTTTACAAAAGCGGAAAATAAAGCTATAATTTTTAAAAGCATCGAAACTATAAAAGGAGCAAATATTATGAACGACAACATTCAACCGGAAGCCATGTTCAAATTTTCTTACGGACTGTACGTTCTGTCCGCGTCTTGCGACGGCAAAGACAACGGCTGCATAATAAACACCGCGGTGCAGCTGACCGACACACCCAAGCAGGTTGCGATTGCCGTCAACAAAGCCAATCTTACGCACGACATGATTTTCGCCGACGGCCGTTTCAATCTGTCCTTTCTCTCCGAGCAAGCCTCTTTCGACCTGTTCAAACGGTTCGGTTTTCAGAGCGGCAGAAACGCCGACAAATTCGACGGCATTAAGACAGAAAGGAGCCTGAACGGTCTCGTATATCTGCCGGAAGCGACAAACGGATTTCTGAGCGGAAAGGTAACATTTAAAAAGGACGCGGGCACCCACACGCTGTTTATTGCCGACGTAACCGAAGCGAAAGTTCTTTCCGCCGTCCCGTCGGTCACCTACGCGTATTATTTCGCGAATATAAAGCCCAAGCCTCAACCCGCTCCGCAGGCAGCCCCCGCCGCGAAAAAGCGTTGGATTTGCAAAATCTGCGGCTATGTCTACGAGGGAGACGAGCTGCCCAAGGATTTTGTATGCCCTATCTGCAAGCACGGAGCGGATGACTTCGAGCTGCTCGACTGAAGAAAAATCCGAACGCAGAGCAAAGCCATACCTGTCGTAAGGACACAAACAAACTCAATATGCTTGACATGGACAAGCATATAGTTTAAAATATCCGTATAAATCGCTCCATGAGAGCAAGAAACGGAGGAAATATGAACAAAGGTGAATTTATCAGCGCCGTCGCGGAAAACGCGGGTCTGACCAACAAGCAGACTGCGGCTGCATTTGAAGCAATGGTCAACGTAATCGAGTCCACTCTCAAAGCCGACGAAAAAATCGCGCTCGCGGGTTTCGCAACTTTTGAAATCAAGGAAAAACCCGAGAGAGAAGGAATCAACCCCCTAACCAAAGAAAAAATCAAAATTGCCGCAAGCAAAACTCCCGTTGTGAAGTTCGGCAAAGCGTTCAAGGACAAATTCAACTGAAAAAAACGAAAACTGCCGCTTTTAGCGGCAGTTTTTTTATCCGACAACCCGCGCGCGACGCGCTTTATTTAAGTTCACAATTTTTGCGTTAAAAGACGTTCAGAAATATATTTTTCGACAAACGGCTCTTTTGCCGCCGCAAAAAATTCATCGGACAAAATCTTATTGTCGGCGGCGGAGAGAGCCTCCGACGGCGCTTTCTCTTCCGTGTCATTTACACTGCTTGAAAACTCCTCCTCGGGGAGCGTAAAGTTTCCGTCAATGCATTCAATGACATTCGCAATACGAACGTACAACAGGTTGTACACCGCCTCCTCGCTTCCCAAAACGGCAACGAGCTGCGACTTGGTTCCTTTCCACACGATTTTATCCAGCAGATAATCCGTCCCCCAGAACGTAATGCTTTTTAAACAGGAGGGAAGATGAATTTCCTTTACCCCCTCGACGTACATATACGAAAAACCGTACACCGGACGCCCCTGAATTTTTTCGGGAACTCGGACAACGCTGTCGCCGCCGCAATACGCGGTGATGTCTACGCACGCTTCGCCGTAAGGCGAATCTTGCTCCCGCCAGAAATATGTCTTGAATTCCGTCAGATTTTTGTAATCGGCTTTTTCCTCCTCCGTCATCGGAGCAAAGACATATTTATTAAAAAATTCGTTTCCGTCGCTGTTGACGGTTATGCTGATTTCGGTCAATGAAGTCGCTTCCTGCCAACCCATTTCGGAAACAAGCGTCGCGAGGTCTTCAAAACCCGAATTTAATTCGTTCATCTTGAAGTAATAGAGAGAATACGGGAGGATGACGGTTGCGGACTTTGAGCTGAAAAATCTTAACCCGCTTACCAAGTCGAACAGGTTTATTTCTCCGAAGCTGCCGCCGTCTATGCCGTTTAGCCAAAGGGCTCCGTCAAAATCCGCATACACGCGTTTTATTTCGGAAAATACCTCTATGTTGCAATGTCCTCCGCCGCTTATGTTCAGCGTTCCTACGGAGCAATTTATCTGTAAAGCCCGCTCCATATATTCCATGTCCGTCACGTCTACATTCTAGGTGTTGACAACGCCGAGCTTTCCGCCCTCCGCTCCGCCGAAAATCCATTCATATTCTGCCGAATCTCCGTTTAATTTTAAAGTCATTTCGTCGAGCATTGACGGAGCGCCCGTACCGCGCAGCATCAACCCCGCCGCGTGTATACCTCCGTCGGCAACGGACAGACGGCGAAGCGCGGAAAAACTGCCCCACTCAAAGCAGAGCAGCGCGCCTTGCGACACTTCTCCGTTTAAATCGAGCGACGTTCTGCTTTGCGCGCCGGCAACATAGAGAAGCATACCGTCTTGACTTGAATACAGACAGTTGTTTTGCGTATGGAACAGTGCGGAGCCGCCGCTGACGGATATCGTGTCGAGAAAGCGGTAGTCACCGTTTTCCGAATTAAGATTCAAAGTAAAATATTTTAAAGGACACTCCACGAGCGTTTTGTCTTGGCTCGGCAGTTTTTCGCCTTCAAGCCGTTCCAGCTCGCCTTTTTCCACTTTTACCGATTGAACCGTAGCGGGTATGACGAGTTCCTTTACGTGCTCGGGGAAGCGCAGCTCATAGTAAATTGAGCGCACCGAAGGCAGCGTAACTGAAGAAGGGCAATCTTCGTCCTTGCCCGTCCAACCGTACAGAACGCCGTTTTTAATATCGAACTGACCGTCCTGTGCGCCGAAATGCTCGCCGCCGTTAATATACTTAATGTAGCATTCCGCCCACTGTTCGCCGTTGATTGTAAAATCGGGAGCAGTACCCAGCTCTTTTATTGCGGCAAAATCGATTGAGGCGAATTCATCTTTTACAATAGCGTAAAGTTTTTCTACCGCGTCGGCGGAATCCAAATAATAATCCGTCCCGTTTTGATAATACACCGCCGTATTGCTCTCGCCCCTTATGAAATTGAGAAAATTAAGCTCGCTGTCGCCGTAGTAAAACATTTCGTAAGCCCCGCGATTGAGTTGAGCGTTCTCCTCCGCAACGTCGTATACGGTAAAAGAAAAATCCGTCGCGCCGTTGTAATTGAGTTTCATTACAAAATATTCCTCGTAAAAATTGCCGCCTCCCGTATATACCTTTACGATAAAACTCGTTCCCTCTTTTTCCGCCTTTAAAAAGATTCCCTCCTCGCGGCAGCCTACCGATACGCCGTAAAAGTTTTTCACTTTCGGATAAGTGCGCAACGCATCTCCCGCGATAAGCGGAAGCGACATGGTAGTCTGAGAGACAAGCTCGAAATAGCCTTTTACGTAATTTTCTTCCATAACCTGAACGGCATCGGAGTATTCGGCGATTATGTCAAACAAACCGTCGCCTTCATTTTCCGCAAACGCAGTCAAACCGGGCGCGTCGTCGCCTTTTGCAAAAACCTTCTGTCGAGCCGCTTTAACACTTTCAGACGCTTTAATTTGCTTTTCGTCCTTGCCCATTCTGTCCACGCTGTTTTCCAAAACGGTCTTTATTACCTGCTCGAACTCTTCGTACTCTGCGTTTTTAGCAGGCTTGCCGCAGCCCGCCAAAGTCGCCGACAATATTAAAACCGTCAGAAACACCGACAACACAACAACAAACTTCCTTCTCATTTTTGACCTCCGAGAAATTTTACAGGGCAAAAAAAGCGTGCCTTCAACCGAAAGCACGCCCTGCACAGTACCTCCGATTGCTGCGACACAATTTCCTGCACAATGGAAAACAGAGATACGAAATGCCTATTCGTACCCATTGTGCAGAATATTCGATTGTGTCGCATATTCAGTATAACACATACAATCTGTTTTTGCAATGTGGAGAACACAGTTAATAAATAAAAAAGAGCGTCTTGTCTTTCGGAAAATACGCTCTTTATTTTAAAATGAAAGATTTTGACAAAAACAACGTGCAAAACCGCCGCTCGGCTTAACAAGCCGCGCCGAATTTTTATATAAAAAATTCCTTTTTTACTTTTCCCTGCCCGTCAAAGACCACGCCCTCTTTTTCGAGCAGAGCGCGCTGTACTTCCTCTCCGCCGAAGGCAAAGCCCTTGCTCAACGAGCCGTCCTTCATCACCACTCTGTGACAGGGAACAACACCTTGGTAAGGGTTTACGTGCAAAGCCCAACCGACCTGCCTTGCCATACGAGGGTTTCCCGCAAGGCGTGCAACGCCGCCGTAGCTGATTACCTTGCCCGTCGGAATTTCGCTCACTATTTTGTAGACCGTTTCAAAAAAATTCATATTCGTTTAAAGCTCTTTCAAGTCGTTTAGCATATTTTCAAGCGTGAAATCGCCCTTCATGATTTCTTCAAACTCCAACAGGTGTTTTCCGTCCGTTTCGCCTTGACAGTCCTTGTCCACGCCGCTTGACGCGTCCGTCGCCGCGGCGTCCGCGGCAGCGCCGACCTCGTCGCGCATGGAGGATATTTGACCGACCATGCCTTGCAGATTTTCAGCCTCTTTTTCCGTCAGCCTGCTTTTGACAAGCTTTTCAAACAAATCCACCGTGCGGGAAAAAATATCGCACTTTTTGAGCACCGCCGCGCGGCGCGACTCGTCCATAAGCATTGCGCCGCCCACCGTCGCCGTTTCCTTTCCCTGTCTTAACTGTTTTATTTCGTCGGCCTGCGCGTCGATAATTTTCTGTTGATTTTCGATAATGGAATTATTCTGTTCCTCTCTCGATTTGATAAACGCTTCTACCTGAACGGGGTCGTAGCCCTTTCTTACTCTTTTGAAATTCATAATTATTTACCCTTTTTACCCACAAGCTCGTCTATAAGCTTTTGTTTGAGATTGTAAAGCTTTTCCGACAAATCCACTTTGTAAATATGCGGCTTTTCCAGACGCTTGTATTCGTCCCAGAACTCGTCGAAGCTTTCTCTTTTGCGACGTTGGATGGTCTTTAAATCGGGCAGGTCGTATACAAGCTTTCCGTCCTTGTAAATCTGTCTGTACAGCTCCTTTGCGCGGAAATTTCTGACCTCTTTGGTTTTCCAGCGATATTCCGGGTGAATCAGGGTGTAGGGCTTGCTTTCGTCTATTTTTTCGTCCGCCAGACAAATAACGTCGGCAATGGCTTTGTTGTTGTTTTTGGAAACAAGCCTGAAAATCCTCTTTTCTCCGGGATTGGTCACCTTTGCGGGATTGTCGCTGATTTTCATTTTCGGCGTCATCACGCCGTTTTCCTCCACCTCGCAGATTTTGTAAACCCCTCCAAGGCTCGGATTTGAGTGGCTTGTAATAAGTTTCGTGCCCACGCCGTAGCAGTCTATGCGCGCTCCCTGCAATTTGAGAGACTGAATAGTATATTCGTCAAGGTCGCCGCTTGCAAAAATCATGGCGTCCTCAAAGCCCGCCTCGTCCAGCATCTCGCGCGCCTTTTTGCTAAGATAAGCCAGGTCGCCCGAATCAAGACGTATTCCCTTGGGCTTCAAGCCCTTTGCTCTCATTTCTTTGAAAACGGTGATTGCGTTTTTCACGCCTCTCAACGTGTCGTAGGTGTCCACAAGCAAAAGGCAGCTGTCGGGATAAATTTCCGCGTAAGCCCTGAACGCTTCAAGCTCGCTGTCAAAAGCCATAATCCAGCTGTGCGCGTGCGTACCCGTCGCAAAGGTGTCGCACATCTGCGCCGCCAGCACGTTGCTTGTGGAGCTGCAACCTCCGATTAAAGCCGCCCGCGCTCCGTAAACCGCAGCGTCGGGAGCCTGCGCGCGGCGCAGACCGAATTCGCTTACCTGTCCCGGTTGGGCGACGTAAGCCACGCGGCTTGCCTTTGTGGCAATGAGAGTCTGAAAATTGACTATATTCAAAAGAGCCGATTCCATGAGCTGCGCCTCGATAATGGGCGCCTTTACAATCATCAGAGGCTCGCCGGGAAAAACCACCGTTCCCTCTTCCAGTGCGTAAATATCGCCCGAAAAACGGAAATTTTCGAGATAAGCGAGAAAATCCTCGTCAAAGTCCTTTGTTGAACGCAAATAATCCAGCTGTTCCTTTTCAAACCGCAGATTTTCTATATATTGCACCGCCTGCTCAAGCCCCGCCGCAATGCAGTAATTGCTTTCGCTGTTTGCCCTGAAAAACAAATCGAACACGCTACGCGTCTTTGTCATTTGTTTTTTGAAATAGCCGTACATCATCGTCAGCTCGTAATAATCCGTGAGCAAGGTCAGATTTCTGTTTTTCATTTTTAAACATCCTTATCGTTTTTTTGTTTCTTTTTCCGTTTTTGCATTACCTTGTCCGAGTCCGTACTATCCGTTTCGGATTTTGCGTCGGATTGGGACGCATCCGCTCCGCTGTCGTCGGACAAATTCTCTTTTTCCTCGGCTTGCGCCTGCTTTTCCTTAAAAGGCTTGCCGGTAATAAAGAGAAATACCCTGTCAAAGGGCGTTTCGTCCTTTTCTCCCCCGCCTGTCTCCAAAACGGCGGCAGCGTGGACGGTGGTCAGCCCCAGCTTTTTTAAAAGCCTGTCAAACAAACTTTGAAGCTCGGGCATATAGGCGTTGCACAGCCTATATATGCCGAGAGTTATCGTAATGCACGAAACCAGCTGAGAAATTCTGATTCCCGTATTGAAGTCTCCCAACCACAGATACAGACTGTCGGAACGCAGCCCCTCTATGACAAGGCGCACTATTCCGTAATATATTCCGTAAAAAGCCACAGCAAGCCCCTTGCGGAAGCGCTTGCTACGCAACAAAAGCATGACAAGCACGAAACCTATAAGCGTACACACCGATTCGTAAAAGAAGGTTGCCTGATAATAGTTTTCACCCACCTTGACCGCCAACGGAAACCATTGATGCGCGGGGTTTGTGATAAGGTTGCCGTAAGCCTCCTGATTCACGAAGTTGCCCCAGCGCCCGATTGACTGCGCCAGAAGCAGACCGGGCGCGATATAATCGGAAATTTCCACAGGGTCCTGTTTCTTGACTTTCGCCACTATATACATGGTGATGTAGCCGAAAATCACTCCGCCGTATATGCCCAGACCTCCGTCGCGGAATCGGAAAAAGTCGCTCCAGCTTTGCTTGTAGCCGTCGTAAGGAAAGGCGAAGAAATAAATTCTCGCTCCGAGTATGGCAAGCGGCAGGATAAACAGCGCGTAATCGAGACTGTCGTAAGGGTCCTTGCCGTGCTTTTTAAGCAGCTGCGAAAAAATCACTATTGCCAGCACCATGCCCGTCACGATTATCAGCGCGTAATAGGTTATCCCCAGTCCCCATATTTCCACGGCGGGACTTGAACCCACCTTTCCGTTGAAATTGAGAAAAGGCTTGTCGAAGTCGAATATTTTGAACAGTAGATTTTGCAAGCGTCGCCACCTCGAACTGACTATTTTTTTAATTATAGTCCTCAAAAAAAAAATAGTCAATCAATCCGCCGAATTTAAACCGCCGCGTTTAAAACCTACAAATAAGGTCAATACTATCTTCGACAATAAATATAAGAAAAGCCTACATACACTAAAACGCACTTTTTTTCATAATGTAAATCAGGAGAGTTGGCTTTTCAAAAGGAAGTGAACACCGTGATTAAAAGAGGAGAACTGTATTATGCGGATTTAAGCCCCGTGGTGGGCAGCGAACAGGGCGGCATTCGCCCCGTTTTGGTTTTGCAAAACGATATTGGCAACAAATACAGCCCTACCGTAATCGCCGCGGCAACCACGTCGCGGCTGACAAAAGCAAAGCTCCCCACCCACATAGAGCTGCCCGGCGACAAATATTGCCTGCCCAAGGACAGCGTGGTGCTGCTCGAACAAATCCGCACCATCGACAAAACCAGACTGAAAGAAAAAATCGGAGAACTGCCCGAGGACGTGATGAAGGAAGTGAACAACGCGCTGCTTATCAGTCTCGGCTTTTTCCACTGACGACGAAATGCCGGCATATGCCGGCATTTTTGTTTGCGAAAAATCCTCTTACTCCGCCTACGGGTTTGTTTACGGCGGAAAAAACAATCTTTACGCGTTTAAAAAACACTTAACTCTTTTGACCTTTCGCGCCGTAAGCGCCGTTCAAAACCTGACTGTCGTACGCATAGGTCAATTTGTCGCGCGAGGCTTTTCTTGCAATCGCCTCGTCTATAAGCGTCTTTGCGAATTGTTCGGGAGAAAACTTATCCTTCCAGAAATAATACGCCAGCGAACCGGGAAGAGTATTTACCTCGTTTACGTAAAAAGCTCCCGTGTAGCAGTCTATGAGATAATCTATGCGCACCACTCCGCTCAGATTGAAACGACGGTAAATTTTCTGAGTGGTATACCTTATTTCCTCTTTAAGCTCGCACTCGAAAGGAAATTCGCGCAGTGCGCGGTTCTTTTCCCCTCTCACGTATTTGTCCGCAAAGCTCAGTATTTCGTCCTTTGCGCAGGGTTTTTCCAACTCGCTGACCAAAATTTCGCCGTCGGAGGTCATTGCGGAACAGTTTACCTCGTAAAAATCCGTCAAAGCCTGCTCCACCAGCACCCTGTCGTCAAAGGAAAACGCCGTTTCAAGCGCGGCTTCAAAATCCGCTTGACTGCGGCAGACGGAAATACCTATGCTCGAACCGAGATTTGCCGGCTTTACTATCAGCGGAAATCCGACGAGGTCGGACACGTCCCTTCTCGCGTTTTCGCCGTCCGAGCGTTTTAGCTCCATACCGAACAGCACGGGCACGTCTATTCCTTCAAAACAGCTTTTCATCAGAGGCTTATCCATACACAAGCCGCTTGCGGCAACGCCCGCCGACGTGTAGGGCACGCCCGCAAGCTCCAACACGCCCTGCGCCGTGCCGTCCTCTCCGTTTATTCCGTGAAATGCAAGCACCGCCGCGTCGATGGGTATTTTTTTGACGAAAAAGCCGTTTTTGACGTACAGCACGCTTTCTCCCGTCTTGAAATAAGCCCTCTTTTGGGGTTTCAAAAACAGATGCTGACGGGGAGTGTAGTCCCCCTCTATGAGCCACCATTTGTTCTGTCTGTCGGCGTAGATTCTGTAAAGCTCGTGGTTTTTAAGCGAATGCGCAATCTGACACGCCGTTATTACGGAAATATCGTGTTCGCAGCTTTTGCCGCCGTAAATCAGTGCAATTTTCATTTACCCCTCCTATTTTAAATCATACTGTCGGGCAGGTCGTTCTGAAACAGAATTACGTCGCCCGCACGCATACGGGGAGCAAGGAGAGACGCCGCTTCCCCGACGGTGTCGGCAAACAATATTTCCGCCGAAGCGTTTGCCGCGCGCGCCCCCTGACTCAACGCCTTGCAGTTCTGTCCGAGAGTCACTATCGCGTCGCTGACTGCCGCAAGCTCCTTCCCCAGACCGAAATTGACTTCAAACTGCTCCCGTCCGAGCTCCACGATTCCCTGCGTCACAACGTATCTTTTCCCCTGAAAGCAGGACAGCACCTCCAACGCTCCGCGCACTCCCGATATATTCGCGTTGTAGCTGTCGTCTATGATTGCCGTCCCGTTTGCGCCCTCAATCAGTTCCAAACGGTGAGGCACGGGCTTCAAACGCTCCGCGGCTCCGAAAATATCCTCCGCGTCCACACCGAGTTCATACGCAAGCGCAGCCGCAAGAGCCACGTTGGTCGCGTTGAACGCGCCGAGCAGGCGGGTTTTTAACGTCCGTTTTTTTCCTCCGACAGTAAGGCAAAAGGACGTCCCCGCGGCGGAAACTGAAACGTCGCCAATCGCCACGTCTCCCGTCGCCCCGACGGTAACCGTGGGACACGCCTCAATGTCTAGCCGCCGCGTGTATACGTTGTCCGCATTGAGAACGCAAATCCCGTTTTCGGGGATGTGCTTCAAAAGCTCGCCCTTTGCCGCAATCACGTTGTCCACCGAGCCGAATGTCGAAAGGTGCTGCTTTTCTATGCCTGTCAGGATTCCGTAGCGCGGTTTGACCATTTTGCACAAAAAGTCTATGTCTCCCCTTTTCTTAGCCCCCATTTCAAAAACAACCGCCTCCGCGTCGCAGGGCAGGTCGTTGTTGACGTAGGACGCTATGCCGAGAGGCGTATTGAAAGAGCCGGGAGTGCAGCAGGCCTTGTACTTTGAAGAAAGCATTTCCGTCAGAATGTTTTTGACGGAGGTTTTTCCGAAGGAGCCTGTCACGGCGATTTTTATGTAAGCTGCGCGGGACAATTTTTGCTCCGCCTGCCGTATGTATTTTGCGTTTATCGACCTTTCAAAGGGCAAAAGCAGCAAGGCGCACGGCAAAATGACCAAAAAGGGCAGCAACGGCAGTAAGTAGCTCGGCAAAAACAGAAAGCCGACCGTACACGCGACTGTCGACGCGACAAACAGCCTTGTCGCGCGCCGCGTAAATTTAAGCGGCACCTTTGCGCGGACGGACAGCGCGACCGCCGCGGACGCAAAAGAGCAGCCCGCAAGAACGGCGTCGGAATAATCTCCGAGCAAAATTTCGACGGGAACGAGCAAAGCGACGCAGATTGCCCCGCAAACAAAGCAGCGCGACAAAGCAATCCTGATATAACCCCGCGCGACATTGTATCCCGTCTGCTGAAAGAAGCGCAGAGCAAACAACAAAGCAGGCAGGCTCAAAGCCGCGGCGGCAACACGCGCCGCAAAATGCCAGAACATTGTCACACCTCCTCCAGAAAATATCTTACTGCGGCGGTAAACTCTTTGGGACGGTCGGCAAAGCTGAAATGCCCCGCGTTTTCGAGCACAACAAGTCCGCTGCCCGAAATCAGGCGTTTTAGCCTTTTTGCCATCCACATGGGAGTTTCACAGTCGACGTCGCCCCACACGATGAGAGTGGGACACATGATTTTTTTCGCAAAGGAGGTCAAGTCCTGCTCCACCACTTTTTTGAAAGTGTTTCGCATACCCTTGCCCGACGCCAGAAAATCCGTACTGCCGTATTTTTTAAGGCAGTCGGGATTTTTTAGTCCCAGACCGACAAGGCGTTTTGCGGTTTTGTATTTGAAAACCCGCCAACTTCTTTTCAGGCTGTATCTTCGCATACCTCCGCTGTCCGCCAAAACCAGCTTGCCCACAAGCTCGGGATATTTGGCGCAAAGGACTATCGCCACTCTGCCTCCGAAGCTGTGCGCGACAACGGAAGCCCTTTCAAGCTTCAAATTCCGCATAAACGCCGCGAGATTGTCGGCATAATTTTCCACTCCCCATCCCTCGTAGGGCGGAGGAGGGCTTTGACCGAAACCGGGAAAATCAATCCGTACGACGCAGCAGTCGCTTTTAAGCCTGTCTGAAACGCATCGGAAGCTTTCCTTGTCCGCGCCCCAGCCGTGCAAAAAGAGGACATTGCTCCCAACGCCCTCTTTTGTATAATTTAAATTATTCATCTTTTTCAGTCTATGCCGCTCAAAGCGTTTTTGCCATAATCAAAGCGTCGCGACTGGAAAATCTGCGCGTGTCGTAATAATTTTTCCGCACGCCCTCTTTTTTGAAACCGCATTTTGCATACAGCGAAACGGCAGGCAAATTTTCTTCGTTGACTTCGAGAAAAATTTTGCCCACCTTTGCCCTTGCCGCATAAAAAACGGCAGTTTCGACAAGAGCTTTTCCTATGCCCCTGCGCTGAAACTCGGGCACAACCCCTACCGTCGCTATATCGGCAAAGTCCAACGAAACCAACAGCGCCAGATAGCCCACAAGCCTGTCACCTTCAAACGCGCCCAAATATACGGCTCCGGGGCATTCCAGCCCCTCGCAAAGCATGGCCTTCGTCCATGCTTCGTCCTCGAAACAGCTCTGTTCAATCAGCAGCATTTCTTCGATTTTTTCTCTGTCGATAGGTTTTACCGTCATAGCTTTCCCGCGTCCAAAAGCTCCTCCGCCTGACACCTGCGCAGATAAAGCGGCGTCAGGTCGTCGGAAAACTCTCCTTTAAGAATTTTGTCGCGACCAAGCCCCGCAAGCTTGTCGCTCAAATCCCGCTCTTTGTCGAAAAACACGCAGCTTCCGTCCGCTCCAAGCTCCTCCGCCTGCGCGGCGGAAATAAGACGCGGCGCAACGGTTTGCTTTCCGTCAACATATCTTGCGTGATAAAATCTGCCGCCCCCCGCGTCCATAACAGCGTCGGTCGTTCCTGCTCTATTGTATGCGAGCGTTTCCAGAGTATTGACGGCAACAAGTTTTTTTCCGAGAGGCGCGTTCAAGCCCTTTACCGTGCTGATTGCCACTCTGAGTCCCGTAAAGCTGCCGCAGCCCACCCCGCAAACAAATACGTCCACGTCTCTAAGCTTCAATCCGCCGAGCTTCAATACGCGGTCGATTTCCGTCATAACGGTTTCGCTGTGTTTTTTGATGCTGTCGCAGCTTTTTCCGCCCAAAACCTCGCCTTGACTTAAAAGCATGACGTAAAGGTTGTCGGTGGAGGCGTCGATTATCAACGCGTTAAACTCTTTCGATTTCAATTCTTCTGCCCTCCTCCGTTTTGAAAATAGATACGCGGACGAAATGCTCGGGCAAAATATCCGCCGCGTTTTGCCCCCACTCGACGACGCACACTCCCTCTTTATCTCCGAAATATTCGTCAAGCCCCGCCGCGCGCGCCTCGTCGCCGTCGCTCAGACGGTAAAAATCGAAATGGTTGAGAAAGAGCTTTTTGCCGCGATAACGATTGTGCAGGGCAAAGGTCGGGCTTGTAACCGTTTCCTTTACTCCCAGTCCGCGGGCTATCCCCTTGGCAAAGCGCGTTTTTCCCGCGCCCAGCTCGCCCACAAGAAGCACGGTTTCGCCGCCCGAAAATGTTTTCGCAAGTCTGCGTCCGAGTTTTTCCGTCTGTCTTTCGCTTGTACTCTTCATTGCATATCCTTTAACGACCGACGCGCCACAATCAATCTGCCCTGTTCGGTCTCGACTGTCCTTTGCGTCTCGAATCCGTTTTTGCGCCAAAACGCTTCCGCCGCGCGGTTGTCCGACTCGTAAGCCAGCTGCGCAAAGTGAAAACCTTGATTTTTGAGACAATTCATTAAGCCGTCGATTATCTTTGTCCCCGTGCCTTTTCCGCGAAGACTGCCGTTCACCATAAAAAAACCGATGAAAGCCGTCCGTCTGTCGGGATAGCCGTCAATCAGGTCAACGGCGGCTATCATTCTTCCCGACAGAAAAAAGCCCGCGAAATATTTGTCGTCCGACGCTTTTCCCGGGGGAAGCAGACGCAAATCCGCTTTGATTCTGTTTTTGTCGGGGACAAAGCCGTTACTTGCGTAAAAGGACGGATTTGTGACGCCCAGCCCGTAAATCAGCTCGACGTCCTTTTCGTCAAGCAGCCTTACCTCGCAAAAGTCGGAAAATTTTTCGCAGCAAAGTCGTCTCATGACAAGAGTATAGCACAGCCCGCCTCTGAATGCAAATAAGGGCGCGGAATTTCCGCGCCCTTATTCAATAATGCAACAGCTTTGAAGTGGACTTGTAGGTGAAAAACGTGACCGTCGCGCAAATCAGACAGCGCAGCAGGTTGAAGGGCAGTACGCCGAGAAAGATATAATAATTGTAAAAGTTTGCGGAGGTTGCGCCGGGATACAAAGTCGACACCATGTTGAGCAGCGGCTCCCATTGACCGTCGAACATCGCCTGCAAATAAAACGGTATGAGCACAAATCTGTTGACAAGCATTGCCGCCGCGGTGGACGACAGAACGCCCACGGCAAGGCTTAAAAGAGCGCCCTTTCTCGTCTTGTGATACTTGTAGATGAAGGATGCGGGCAGAACGAAAGCTATGCCCATGACGATGTCGCCAAGCTCCCCTACGCAGGCAGTGCCCGTGAAGGGCATTTTCAGCAGACATTTGACTACGATTATGATACAGCCGTACCACGGCCCCATCGCAAAGCCGCCGATAAGCGCGGGCAGATCGGATATCTGCAAATCCAGAAAGGACGGAAAGAGCATGGGCAGAGGAAATTTGACAAACATATACAATATGTAGGAAATTGCCGAGAGTATTGCCAGCTTTGCCAGAGTAAGCGCCGCAGTTCTGCCTTTGGAACGGACGACTTTGCCGCCGCCGTCCTCCGCAACCGTTTCCGTCGCAAAGACAGTGCCGCAGGAGGGACAAATTCCCGTTCCTTTGGTTTCGTCAACGATTATACTGTCGCCGCATTGTGTGCATTTTGCAGGTTTCATAAAAAAATACCCCTTTAAAAAAATTTAAAGCGGGGCGAAAAAAAGGTATGAAAAAAAGCCTTTTCCCATCCGGACTTTACCGTCGGTGCGGGAGTTCCACCCGCTCGGCGCTTTGAAAAGCGTTCATGGACTGTCACCATCGGTAAGGAATTTCACCTTGCCCCAAAGAACTTTAACTTGATGCGAATATACACCTTTTCTGCGGCTTTGTCAAGCGTTTGAACAAAAAAATACGACCTTTTTCGGTCGTATTTTTTTAAGCGTTGTTGGAGTAAGAATAATCCTTTTTCGCTCTTCTTGCCGAGCCTGCGAAACAAAGCCACACTATCATGTAAATTGCGGCAAGTCCCACGAGAATATACACGACGGTCGCAAGCCAAGGCACCATCGCAAATACCCAGTCCACGACGTTGAAGTTGAAAATACCGACAACCATCCAGTTGAGACCGCCGATAATAACCAGAATCAACGCAATAATCGACCAAACATTTTTCATTTTCAGCCTCCTAACTGCTTTTAGTTTGCGCACTGCGGTTTTTTTTATGTATTGAGTTGACAAACATCAAAAAAAAGTTCAGAATTGACTGCGTTATGAAGCTGAACGTCACAAAATACATTTGTTACAACGCGTTCATAGCCTGCGTTTACTTGGCGCTCGTCTATATTTTTCAATTTATGAGCTTCGGCGCAATTCAATTCCGCATTGCCGAGGCCATGACCATTCTGCCATCCCTGTTTCCTTTTTCGGTGGCGGGACTGACAATCGGCTGTTTCTTGTCCAATTTTATGAGCGTATGGGGTTGGTCAGACCTTGTTTTCGGCACGCTCTGCACTCTTGTCGCGGGACTGATAACCTCGAAAATCAAAAATCCCTTTCTCGCGGCGCTTCCGCCCGTGCTGATAAACTCTTTCGGTCTGCCGTTGGTATGGCTTTTGCTCGGCGGAGAGACGGTTTATTGGATAAACGTCCTGTGGATGCTGCTCGGTCAGACGGTCGTGCTGTACGCCGTCGGGGTGCCCGTATACTATCTCGCAAAAAGAAATCTGTCCGCACTGATACAGCCCGAAAAGGACAAAAAAGAAGAATAACGACGAAAGGGACGGAAAACCGTCCCTTTTTCAATGAGTTTCTCCCGCGCGGGAAAAATCTATTTCAAAGCTCGTACCCTCTCCGAGCCTGCTTTCCACGTTGAGCCTCCAGCCGGCTCTGCGGCACAGCTTTTTGACTATCGCAAGCCCCAGACCGAACCCGCCCCCGCTGCCGCCGTGCGACGTATCCACAGTGTAAAACCTGTCGAAAATCCTCGGGAGATTTTCTTCGCTTATGCCTATACCCGTGTCGGACACAAGCAGCTTTTCATGCGTCAGCATGACAAAAATGCTTCCGTTTTGCCTGTTGTAACGAATGGCGTTGCTGATAAGGTTGTTTACCACCTCCGTCAGCCTTTCCCGACGGGACATTATTTTCACGTCGGGCGCTATGTCCTTTGAAAAGATTATGTTTTTCTCCGCTATCGCGGGAGCAAAGGAATCCGTCGCCTGTTCGAGCAGCTCGGAAAGATTGACTTCATAGTCGGGCAGCTCGTCGTTGTCCAAAGCGGAAAAATTTATTATGCTTTTTATCAACGCGGCAAGCCGCTTGCTCTGTTCTATGATTATATCCGCGCTCTTTGCGCATTTTTCAGGCGGGAGACCGTTTTTTATCAGTTCCGCAAAGCCGCTTATGCTTGTCAGAGGGGTATTCATTTCGTGCGTCACGTTTGCGATAAAGTCGTTTTTAGAGCGTTCGGCACGCTTTGTTTCGGTTACGTCCGTTATCAAAAGCACGTTTGCGTCCTCCGTCGGATTGAAACGCAAAGCATAGTCGCGCCCGTTGAACGCGCGGTAAAGCAAAGCGTTTTCGCGGCTTGAAATAACTTCCGAAACCTCTTCGTCGCTGTAAAACAAAGCGATGTAGTTTTCCCCGTCGTAGTAGTCGAGCAGTTTGGTCGCCGTGCGGTTGATTAAAACTATATCCGATTTGTCGCGGAAAATGACTATCCCGTGCTCCATGTTGTCAAGTATAAGATTTTCCAACTTTCTGTCGTTTTCCAGCTTTTTTATCTTGTCGTCAATGCGCCTGTTCATATCCGACATGATGTCCGCCAAGGGCTTAAGCTCAACATAGCTCGTTTTTATATCCGTGTTTCCCGTCTTTGCAGCCTGTTCGGTAAGCCGCTCCACGGGTTTAAGAAAAAAGCCCGTGGCAAGCCAGGTGAACAACAGGCACACCGCAACGTCGGCGACGGCAAACCAGACAAGCGTCGGCACGGCATCCGCAAACACCGCCCACTGAGAGGACGCGCTTATCGAAACGCGCACCAGCAAATCGTCGAATTTCTGACAGAGGTAAATACTGTTTTCTCCGAGAGTCTGACTTTTTCTCACGGCAAAGCCGCGACCGTCTTTCAACGCCGCAATTACTTCCTCTCTGTCCGCATGGTTCTGCGTCACTTCCCCCTTTTCGCTGTCGGCGAGCACATCGCCGTCAAGCGCCATAAAGGTCACGCGGGCGCCGTCAAGCGCGGCGGAAAACCTTTCCGCCCCCGTTTCGTCGGGCGGATAAAGTTCCCTGTCGTAAAAATTCATAAAGGTTGATAGATGCTCTTTTCCGTATTCGACGGAATTTGCATAGTAAATGTTGGTGGACACCAACGAAAATACAAGCAGTCCGACGATTGTTATCAAAAGAGACACCCAAAGGATTCTTTTTCTCATTTCAGCACTTCGGATTTGCCCAGCTTGTATCCCACTCCGAACACCGTTTCTATGTTGTGCACGCCCAGCTTCCTTAACCGCGCGATGTGGTTGTCCACGGTACGCGTTTCTCCCTCGTCGTAGCCCCACACGGCGTCGAGGATGGCGTCGCGGCTCAACGCCCTGCCCTCGTTGCGCATGAGAAACCTGAGCAGATGAAACTCCTTGTTGTTAAGCTCCACTGTCCTGCCGTCAATGGAAACCGACATGGATTTTTCGTCCAGACTGATGTTTCCGCATACCAAAACGTCGCTGACAGCCTGCTTGCGCAGCGCCACGTTGACGCGGGCGGTAAGCTCCAAAACTCCGAAGGGCTTGGAAATATAGTCGTCCGCCCCCAGATTCAGTCCCTTTACCTTGTCGGACTCCTGCCCCAGCGCGCTGAGCATGATGCAGGCGACCTGAGGATAGCTCTGCTTGAGTTTTTTGAGCACGTCCAGTCCGCTGCCGTCGGGCAGCATAATATCCAAAAGAGCCACCGCGGGCAGGTGTTGATTCAACGCGGCATTGAAATCCGCCACGGTGTTGAAACATACCGTGTCTATGTCCGCCATTTCCAGCGCGCACCGTACAAGCTCGCAGATACTTTTGTCGTCTTCCAGCAAAAAAACCGTTCCTTTCATTCGAGTTTCCTCACATTTCTATCGAGTGGGCAATGTAAGTAAGGTGGTCGGCGGCGCGTTCGAGGTTGCCCACAAGATTGATGAACACTCCGCTTGACGCGGGCTGACATTTACCCTCGTTGAGCCTGCGTATGTGGTTGGTAATAAGCTGCTTTCTCGCCTTGTCGATTTCCTCCTCCGTTTCGTCGACGCGCGCCAGCAGCAGACGGTTTCTCTGCGTAAAACACTCCGCAGTGTGCTCGTAAAGCTCGTTTATTTTGACAAACATTGCTTTGAGCGCGCCAATCACTTCGTCGGAGAAAACGAGCTTGTCGGCGATCACGCTGTCGGTATATTTGGTTATGTTGTCCGCCAGCTCGGATATACGCATTATGTCGCCCAACACATAGTGAAAGGCGGCTATGGTTTTTTCGTCGGCGTAGGTCACGTCGCGCGCCGACAACTCCACCAGAAAATCCTGTATGCTTTTGTTTATTTCCTCTACCTCGGCGCAAATTTCCTTTACGTTCCTTTTACCCGCCCCGTCCTTGGCTATAAATGCCTCGAATGCGGCGGTAAGACCGTTCATGGACAGCCCGCACATACGGGCGGTTTCCTTGACCGTCTGATTCATCGCCACCGCGGGAGTGTTGAGAATACGCTCGTCGAGAAAGGTCTGAGAAACAGCCGCCTTTGTTTTGTTCTTTTTGTCTCTGATAATAAAAATGGAAATTTTGACAAACACCTTTGCCAGAGGCAAAAACAGCGCCGTGCACACTACGTTGAAAAACGTGTGGAACATGGCTATCTGCGTCGCGGGCAAGCCCGGGAACCATCTTTCAAAGGTCGCCCCCATAAATCCCGGCCAAATCAACAGCACTGTCATAAACAATACCGCGCCGAAGGTGTTGAACATGAGATGTATAAGCGCGGCTCTGCGAGCGTTTGTTCCCGTGCCAATTGATGACATAAGCGCCGTCACGCAAGTGCCTATGTTGGTGCCAAGCACAACGTAAAGCACGGAATTGCCTCCCGAGCCGATTACTATGCCCGCCGCCGCCATAGATATGATTATCGACGTGACAGCCGAGCTGCTCTGTATGATTCCCGTTACGATTATCCCGATAAGCAAAAGAAGAAAAGGATTTTCCACGCTTGCGAAGGCGTTTGTCACCACCTCGCTTTCGCGGAAAAATCTCATGGAGTCCGACATAAACTGCAAGCCCAAAAATATCAGCCCCAAGCCGCACATGAGGTTTGCGGCAGCCTTTGTGCCGTCCTTTTTGGCAAACATAGCGGTAAAAGCTCCGACGCTTGTCAACGCCATCGCCAACGATATGAAATCGAAGGTTTGCAGCGCGGCTATCTGCGCCGTGATTGTCGTGCCTATGTTGGCGCCCATGATTATCGTCGTCGCCTGATACAGCGACATTATGCCCGCGTTTACCAAACCCACTACCATGACGGTGGTAAGAGAAGAGCTTTGAACCACCATTGTGGACACAAGCCCGATTCCCACCCCGACAAAACCGTTTTTAGAGGTTTTGTTGAACAGACTTTTCAGGCGGTTGTTGGCAAGTTTTTCCATGCTCTCGCTCAACAGCTTTACGCCGATGAGGAAAGCTCCCAGACCGCCGAGAAAGGACGCGACGGCATATACGTACTGCATAAAGAAATTCTCCTTTACGATTTTGCTACACGGGAATTGTAATATACATTTGTAATATACCTTTCCCCCGTTTGTAATAAAATTGTAATAAAACGGCTTACTTGCCTTTTTTTCTGCCGGCAGGAGTCAAAAAAGACGTCCCTTTAAAAAACGCAAGCCGCAAGCCGAAAACAATCGCGGCTACAACCGCGGTAGACGCGACAAACAGCCACAGCTGCGACGACATACCTATTGAACGTCCGAAAAAATCGAGATTCATGGAAAAGCCCTCTCTCAGACCTTCCGCCGCTTGAACAGACAACGAAGAAATTTCTTCAAGCGCGCCGCGCATAAACAAATTGCGGAAAGCTCCGGCGGAGTACGTGCCGGGCAGCAACAGCGCGCCGAAACGCACAGCCTTCGGAAACATGGAAAGCGGCATATACGCGCCTACAAGAAAACCTATCGCCGCGCTCATTATGCCCGTAAAAGCTCCGTGCGCCCCCTGCGTGGAGATGAACGAACAAATAATAACGGACAGCAATGCGGCAAAAAGCGCCGACAGCGCCGTAAGCCCGACAATCCCGAATACGTCCTTGGCGGACAAATACCAGCCCGTGAGCGCAAGATAAACGAAAGCCACGATAAGCACGGCGAAACAGATGCACAGCGAAACCGCAAAAACCGAAGTAAGGTAACTCAGTCCGACAATGTGCCGTTTTATCGGAGAAACAAGCATATCGGACATATTTCCCGACTCACGGTCTCTGACCAAAATACTTTGCGCCGAAAAAGGCACAGTAATACAAGCTACGGAGAGCACTCCCGCAAGCATCCAGCCGTCAACAAAGGCTTTTGCCAAAGTCTCGGGCACTTCCGCACCCGAAAGATAGGCTTTTAAGGAATCCAGCTGCACGTCGCCGAGAAAAATCACATAGAGCATAAGCACTATGAGCGGCGCAAGCAGCGAAAAGAAAACACCTGCTTTGTCTTTGAGAAAAATTTTTATTCCCCTTTTTGTCAGACCGGCAAGCGCGTAAAAATCGCTTTTCATATTTCCTCCCCGCTCGGAGATTTTCCCGTCACAGCAAGAAACACGTCGTCCATGCTGCCCTTTGTGACCTCGAAATCCTTTGCCAATTTGTCAAATTTGTTGAGAAAAGCCTTTGCCTGCGCGCTGTCCGCAACCGCTATATGATAGCAATCGTTTGCGTAAAAAACTTCGTAATCTTTGAGCAAAGCGTCCGTTTCGTCGGAGCGCTCCGCATACAGCTTGACGCAGTCGCGCGAATAGCGGTTTTTCAAGGAGACGGGCGAACCCTGCGCCGCTATTTTGCCGCTGTCCATTATTATTATTTCGTCGGCACGGTCGGCATCCTCCATGTAATGAGTGGTAAGCAGCACCGTCATGCCCGTTTCCCTTCTCAGATTTTCGATTGTCTCCCACACCGAAAGGCGGGACTGCGGGTCCAAGCCCGTCGTCGGCTCGTCGAGTATCAGCAGCTTTGGCGTGTGAATCAGGGCGCGGGCAATGTCCGTCCGCCGCCGCTGCCCGCCGGAAAGCTTGCCGTATTGCCTCGAAAATATTTCTTTTAAATCAAGCATTCCGTCGAGGTTCTTCAGCCGCTCGCGCGCCTGCGTTCCGTTTAAGCCGTAAAAACCGGCTCTGAGCAGCAGATTGTCCGACACGGACAACGTTCTGTCCATAATCGAGCCTTGAAACACGACGCCTATGTTTGCGCGCACTTCGTCCGGCTGCAAATCCACGTCGGCGCCGCATACCCTTACGCACCCCGCGTCCTTTTTCAAAAGAGTACATATTATGTTGATTGTCGTGCTCTTTCCCGCACCGTTTTGCCCAAGCAGGGCGACCAACCCGCCCTGCGACACGGAAAAATCCACGCCGTCCACCGCCTTGACTTTGCCGAAATACTTTTTCAGCCCTTCTGCTTTCAAAATTTCTTGCATAAAAAATATTATAGCATACTTCTCCGAAAATACTTTGACGAAAAATCATATTTATTTTTTTATTGCAATTAATTGCCGAAAGCCTCAAAAAACTTGACATAAGTCTCGTTTTGAGTTAAACTTCTGTTCGTCGGTCGGCGAGGCGTAGCGCAGTTTGGTAGCGCGCTTGCTTCGGGAGCAAGAGGTCGTGGGTTCAAGTCCCGTCGCCTCGACCAACGTCGAAACTCGACTGTTTTGCAAAGAGAGTGCGTTTTACGCACTCTCTTTGCTTTTTGTCGGTTTCTCCTCCTCCCCGAAAGCTCGCTTTCGGGGTTCCTCTTTTTTACAAGCCCTTTTTGCTTGTGTTGCGCCCCCATCTAAAACAGGCAAAAAGCGCCCCCGAAAAATCAAAAAAATCGCTGTACCCCAAATTACCCCAAAAAATTTTAACGTCAAAAACCCGTTTTCAGAGACAAAAAATAGAACCGCCTGACCGTAAAAGTCGGGCGGCTCCGCAGCTTAGCAAATAAATTACAATTTAAAATCTATCGCGGTATATTTTTCCGCGCCAAAAAACACGGTCTTTTTGACTGTGTTTTTGAAAAAATCTTAGTCGACTTTATTTCTCATCGGTCAAAACCCGCTCCGTCGCTTCCGTTTTTCCCTGTTCGAACTCTATGGCTTGCTTCAAGCCGAGTTTAACGTCGTCAAAAATGTTCATGTCTTGTCTCCTTGTTTTTTGCCGCTCACCAAACGGGAACGTCCATGTTTTTCGTCGTCACCTTTACGACCTTTTCGTCTACAAGCGTCACCTTTACGCTGCGCACGATTGTTCCGCCGCGCAAAAATCCCCGCCACTGCGTTTTTTCGTAGGTGATTATTAGTTTGCCGTCATCTTTAATCCAATTGGCGGGTTTAGTTCCGAACAAAACTTCAATAGAATCAAGAGTTGTTCCTTCTTTGACAAAATTTGCTTTATCCTTAAATTGATATTGTCTTTTTGCTATCATGGATAAAAATAAAATGCACAAAGCAAAGCCAATAATCGTGCTTACACCTATTGGCAAGATAAATGGAATTTGCAACAAAGCTAAAATAATAATTACACCACAGTTTAATCCCAACAATATAAAACAACTTCTTAATGACGAGAAAGCAGCAAAAAATACAAACAAAAAAGGCATATTTATTAAAAGAATAATTATAAAATTCCCAAATGTAATTGCAGTTTCGGGATTTATAAAACAAACTAATAAATAGGCAATAAATAACGTGATTACCCCTATTATAGCTGAGTATTTTGCAGTATTTATACGTTTCTCTTGTTTTAACAAATCCTCATTCTTTTCAGAATCAGCAAAACCATAAAAAATTGCGCATATTATTGAAAAAACCATACCGAGTGCTAAAATAACAAGACAAGCTATAATTATCCATAAATTCCTTCGTTTTGTCAATGATTTTAACAAAAAACATAAAATCGAAAAATCAATTCAAGCAAAACGAACACATTTTGCACCGTTTTGTTCAATTTTCGCATAATCGGTCGTTTTGGATTTGAGCGCATAAAAAAAGCGAAGTCTTTTAAATTTCTTCGCTCTGTTTTTCCGACGACAAAATGAAATCGGACAAATTGTTTAACGCTTCCGGATTGCCGGAAAAAATTTCTCCGACAGTTTTACATTTTCTCATTTCCAGACAATCCGCGCAGGTTTGATATTTTTTTGCGGAAACGCATTTTCTGACAGCGCAGAGATTTTCGCAAAAATACGTCTTAACTCCGCCCGACCTGCAACCGTAACAATTTATCATTTCGGGCGTAATGTCTACACCGTTGAGGCTGCTCCACAGTTTTGAAGTTTTTTTTCTTAATTCATCGTCATCGTTAACGGTTGCGAGTTTTGCGTCGCATTTTTCACAGTTTAAGCCACAGCAGCCGAGCTTGTCCTTCATTGCCTCACTCCTTCTGTTTAAGTAAATTATTTACATATTCCGTCGGAACATCCATTCGCTTTGCAATCTGCCCGGGCGTCAATATTACGTTTTCACTCTCTGTTTTCCGCATGATTTTTCATGTAATCGTTTCCCCAATCGGTCATGGAGTCGAAAATCGGCCGCAGGGAATTGCCAAGCTCCGACAGGGAATACACCACCTTGGGCGGGATTTCGGCAAAAACTTCGCGTCTCACTATTCCGTCCCTTTCCAACGAGCGCAGATTTTCTGTAAGCACCTTTTGAGAAATGCCCGTCACTCCTTTTTTAAGTTCGGTGAATCTTTGCGGAGCGGAAAGCAAATTTCGTATGAGCAGAAGTTTCCATTTGTTTCCAATTACCCTTACCGTCACAGCGACAGGGCAATAAGGCAATTCTTCCTTGGTCAGCATTGTTTTCTCCTTTTTTTTGATTTTAAAGCAACGTTAGCAAAAAGTCAAGCATAGGTTTCCAAAAGAAAGTCTGTTACAAATTTATTACCTAATAATAAAAAAGTAACCTTGTTGCAATTTTTTCGCGCGTCTGTTATAGTTTTAACGGCAAAGGACGCGGGAAACAAGCGTTTGCCATACGAAAACAAACGGAGGTATATTCGATGAACAACTATTCCAAAATCAGTTTGAGCGAAAACGGCAGAACCGAGCTTCACGACGCGCTGAGCCTTACCGGCGCGGAAATCAGCGTAAACAGCCTGCCTGCGGGCGCAAGCGTGCCCTTTGTGCACGTGCACAGGCAAAACGAAGAAATTTACGCCGTTCTCGAAGGAAAAGGCAAGGCGGAAATCGACGGCGAAAGCATAGAGATAAAAGCCGGCGATTGGGTTCGTATTGCGCCCAAAGCCAAAAGACGCTTTTTCGCTGCCGACGACGAGGGTATCAAATATATCTGCATACAGGTAAAAGAAAACTCCCTCGGCGGCTATTCTATGGCGGACGCGGAAATTGCGCAATAACGTACATTCGATTTTCAAACGCAAAAAAGACGGAGTTTTCTCCGTCTTTTTTGCGTTTCATGCCATGATACCTACATTCAACAATTCGCCGAAGAGCATTCTTTCGATAG
>OLXK01000570.1_pt1 | contig 34850 bp, 29 predicted proteins | sample 1674321 | NCBI WGS metagenome assembly OLXK01 (sample SAMEA103958162, study PRJEB25191) | human gut metagenome | reverse complement strand
CCAGCGAACTTTTATCGTCGCGGCTGATGTTTCCCACGCCCCTTGCCTCCGACAAGAACACCTGCCGGGACGCGGCAAACCTGGATGTGTACCTGTCGGACAATGGGATTTTCCGAAAACGGAACAAAAGCGGCGCCATCTGGAGCCTGAGCCTGTCGGCGGCGGTGTTCTACCTGACCCCGGCGGCGTCGGAGGGCTACCGCTCCACGCTGAAACCTGCGGCGTTTCGCAACCAGTCTCCAACGGCCAACCTGTCGGCGCAGGTGATCCGGCAGGAGCGGCCGGTATCCGACACGGCGGCGCTGAACCCGGACTGGGTGGAATGGCTGATGGGCTTCCCCCTGGGATGGACGGACATATCCTCTGGGCAGCAGAACCCGCAGACATCCCCCGCATCACCGAAAACACCGCAGGCCGGGCGCTGCGGCTGAAAACCCTGGGCAACGCGGTCTGCCCGCCCCAGGCGTATCCCATCTTCAAGTATATCGCCATGATCGAAACCGGGGCGTGTGTCAATATCTGCCCCTATGGAACAGGAGGTGACGCGCCTTGAAAGAATGGAAAGCCCCCGAAAAGGAGGCGCAGAAAATGACCCGCGACGGGGCGATCTCCGTAAACCTGGTCACAGGCGAAGCAAGCCGCGCCTCCGAGCGTCCCCCGGAGCAGGACTATTCCCCCTCCGATGATTCGGCGGCGTTTGTTCACAGCGCGGCGGAGCGATTGGATGACCGGCGTATCCATAAAAGTGAAAAGAAAAAGCGCCGGAACCGGCGCAGGGCCTACCGGGAGGGCAAGGCGGCAGCGGACCGCCCATCTTCCCGCCTGCAATTTTCCGAGGAAGAACGTGCCGCGCCGGAGCTGCAAAAATCCATCCGTAAATCCGATAAGGCGGCGGACAGGCTGGACGCGGCAAAAGCCGCTATCCCGAAAAAACGCACTTTGGGCACGGAGCGCGTTTTTGACGAGGACACCGGAACGGGCCGTACGAAGCTGGTGTTCCGTGAGGCAGATAAGCCGGCGTCCTTCCACCAGCCCCCAAACCCGCTGGCGCGGCCTTTGCGGGAGATTGGCCATGCCGCCCACGCCAAGGTGTATGAGGCGGAGCAGGAGAATGTCGGCGTGGAGGCCGGACACCTGACGGAGCGCGGCATGGAAAAGGCCGTCCGATACGGAAACTGCAAGCTCCAAAACTGGCAGGCGGACCGCAAGCTGGAACCCTGGCGGGATGTATCCCGGGCGGAGCAGGCGGCGGTAAAGGCCAACGCCGAGGCGTTATACCAAAAGGCGCTCCTTGACGATCCCCAGCTTGCTTCCTCCAACCCCATTTCCCGTCTGTGGCAGAAAAAGCGCCTGCAAAGGCAGTATGCGGCGGCATACCGGACGGCTGTAAAGACCGGCCAGACCGTGGAAGGTGCAAGGAAAACGGCGCAGACCACGGCAAATACGGCGAAGAAAACCGCGGAAGAAACGAAGCGGACGGCAGCCTTTGTCAAGAGACATTGGAAAGGCTGCCTGATCGCCCTGGGGCTGATCCTCATGCTTGGATTCCTGCTGGGCGGCGTATCCTCCTGTTCTTCCATATTCGGCGGCGGGGCGTCCAACATCCTGGCGTCCTCCTATCTCTCCGAGGACACCGACCTGCTGGCGGCAGAGGCCGACTATTGCGCGAAGGAGGACGAATTGCGGGAGTATCTGGATACCTACGAGGCCACCCACGACTACGACGAATACCACTACGATTTGGACGAGATCGAGCACGATCCCTATGTGCTGCTGTCCATCCTGTCGGCGCTCCATGAGGGGGCCTTTACCATTGACGAGGTGCAGGGCGATCTGGAAATGCTGTTTGAAAAGCAGTACATCCTGACGGAGACCGTGACCACGGAAACGCGCTATCGGACGGAGACACGGACAGGCAGCTATGTGGATGAGGACGGCAATTTGCAGACCTACGAATATGAGGTACAAGTGCCCTATACCCGGTACATCTGTACCGTCAAACTGGAAAACTTTAACCTCTCCCATGTTCCCGTCTACATCATGGGGCAGGATACCCTTTCCATGTACGCAGTGTATATGTCCACCCTGGGCAATCGCGGCGACCTGTTCCCGTCCTCCGATTATGTGTCAAAGTACATCACGAACCCGCCCGCAAAATATGACATCCCCGCGGAATACCTATCCGACGAACGGTTTGCGGCCCTTATTACGGAGGCGGAAAAGTATCTGGGCTATCCCTATGTCTGGGGCGGCAGCAATCCCGCGACCTCCTTTGACTGCTCCGGCTTTGTCTCCTGGGTACTGACCAACAGCGGCCTTTGCAATACCGGGCGGCTGGGAGCGCAGGAGCTATACAACATCTGCACCCCCGTATTCAGCCCGCAGCCGGGGGATCTTGTGTTCTTCGTGGGCACCTACGACACAACCGGTGTGAGCCATGTGGGGTTTTATGTGGGTGACGGAATGCTCCTGCACTGCGGGGACCCGATCCAGTATACGAGGCTCAACACCAGCTATTGGCAGCAGCACTTTTACGCCTACGGCAGACCGCCGTATGACTGATTTTTTGAAAGGAGTTTTTTGAACATGGCAACAACTGAAAAAATTCGCCGCGACATCGAAAAGGCAAAGGAGAAGCTGGCGGAGCAGCAAAAGCGCCTCCGTGCGCTGGAGGCGCAGCTTGCGGAGGAAGAAAATCTGGAGATCGTCCGCATGGTCAAGGCGGTCCGCATGGACAACAGGGAGCTGACCGCCTTCCTGAAAGCCTACGCCAGCGGTATGATCTCCCTTCCCGCCGGGATGACGGAGGCGGAAAGCGGCACGGAGGAAACGGAGGGCGCGGACGATGAGGAATAAACGGCTTTTCCGTATTTTTGCCGCAGCGCTGGCGGCCATGCTGTGCATGACCGCCTTTTCCGTCACCGCCTTTGCAGGCGGCGGGGATGGCGAGCCCTATTATACGGGCGAGGCGGAGGAAACAGCAGAAACGACGGGCGGCTATGAGCCGGAGCCGCTGACGCCGGAGGGCAACATGACCCTGGTGGACGACATTGACGGCGAGTCCGCGGAGGATAAGCAGTTTATCACCGTGGTCACGAAAAACGGCAACTATTTCTATATCATCATCGACCGGGCGGAGGACGGCGAAAATACCGTACACTTTCTGAACCAGGTGGATGAAGCCGATTTGATGGCGCTTATGGATGAAGAATCGGCGGCAGAACCGCCCGCCGTCTGCACCTGTTCGGAGAAATGCGAGGCGGGCGGCGTGAATACCTCCTGCCCCGTGTGCAAAATCAATATGAGCGAGTGCACGGGAAATGCGCCTGTCACGGAGGACGAGCCCGAACCGGAGCCGGAGAAAAAGGGCAGCGGCGGTCTGGCTATTGCCCTGGTGGTGCTGATCCTGGGCGGAGGCGGCGCCTTTGCATATATCAGGTTCATCAAGCCGAAGCAGGGGGCGAAGGTCAGCTCCGATCCCGATGATTACGATTTCCCTGATGAAGAATACGAAAATGAGGACGTCCCCGAAGGGGAGGAAAGCGAGGATGAGAATTGAAGCGGCTTGTGATCTGTGAAAAACCGAGCGCGGCAAAAAGCATCGCGTCGGCCCTGGGTGTTACATCCGGGGCCGATGGCTGTTTTGATGGGAATGGGTATCTCATTACCTGGTGCATCGGGCATCTGGTTGGGCTGGCGGACGCGGCCGCCTATGACCCCAAATACAAAAAGTGGCGCTATGACGACCTCCCTATCCTTCCGGCGCCCTTCCGCTATGAGGTAGCTCCCGAAAAGGCGGCGCAGTTCCATGTTCTCAAAAAGCTCATGGAGTGCGAGGATGTGACGGAGCTGGTCAACGCCTGCGACGCGGGGCGCGAGGGCGAGCTGATTTTCCGTTTGGTCTATGAAATGGCGGGCTGCAATAAGCCCTTCTCCCGCCTCTGGATTTCCTCTATGGAGGACAGTGCTATCCGGGAGGGCTTTCAAAGCCTCCGACCGGGTCGGGAATATGATTCGTTGTATCAGTCTGCATTATGCCGCCAGAAAGCGGATTGGCTTATTGGCATCAACGCTACCCGTCTTTTCTCCGTCCTCTACCACCGCACCCTGAATGTGGGGCGGGTACAGACCCCCACCCTTGCCATGCTGGCGGAGCGTGAAAAGAATATCTCCCTTTTTCGCAAGGAGAAATACCATCATGTGCGCCTGACGCTGGACGGAGTTGAGGCAGTCAGCGAAAAATTCGCTGATAAGGAAAAGGCGGAGGCTGTAAAAAACGCTTGCGTACAGAGCGCGGTCATTTGTGCCTCTGTGGTACGGGAGCAGGAGAAAGATAATCCCCCAAAACTCTATGACCTGACCACCTTGCAGCGGGAGGCCAACCGCATTTTCGGCTATACGGCAAAGCAGGTGTTGGAATATGCGCAAAGCCTCTATGAAAAGAAGCTGCTGACCTATCCCCGCACGGACAGCCGCTGTCTCACATCGGATATGGCGGAGACCGCCTCCTGCGTGGTGCATCTGGCGGCGAAGGTGCCGCCCTTTGACGCCTGTTCGGATTTCTTCCCGGACGTTCTCTGCATGATCTCCGATAAGGATGTGTCCGACCACCACGCCATTATCCCCACGATGGAGCTTGAAAAGGCGGATGTGTCGGCTCTGCCCGTGGGCGAGCGAAACACCCTTCTGCTGGTCTGCTGCAAGCTGCTGTGTGCGGCGGCGGAGCCCCATGTGTATGAAACGGTCACGGCCTCCTTCGACTGCGGCGGTCATACCTTTGCGGCGAAGGGCAAAACGGTGATTGCCGAGGGCTGGAGGGGGATTGACCGCATTTTCCGTGCCTCCCTGAAGGAGAAACCGGAGGATGAAGGTGCAGACAGCGGCATGGAACTCTCCTTTATGGAAGGACAGACCTTTGAAAATGTCCCCGTTTCCGTGACGGAGCATTTCACATCCCCGCCCAAAGCCTACACGGAGGATACCCTCCTGGCGGCTATGGAGCGAGCCGGGGCTGAAGAAATGCCGGAGGATGCCGAGCGCAAGGGATTAGGAACCCCGGCGACCAGGGCTTCCATCATCGAAAAGCTGGTGTCCGGCGGTTTTGTGGAGCGCAAGGGAAAAAGCCTTGTACCGACCCATGCGGGCATGAACCTTGTTGCCGTGCTTCCCGAAGTCCTGACCTCTCCCATGCTCACGGCGGAGTGGGAGCAGCAGCTCAACGACATTGCCAAGGGCCGGGCGCCGGCGGACAGCTTTATGGATGGGATCTCCGCTATGGCGTGCAGCCTGGTACAGACCTATACCCACATCTGCGAGGAAGGGCAAAAGCGGTTCGCCCCGGAAAAGGAAGTGATCGGTGCCTGCCCCCGCTGCGGCAGGCCGGTGTATGAGGGCAGGAAAAACTTTGCCTGTTCCGACCGGGCCTGCGGTTTTGTCCTCTGGAAAAATGACCGTTTCTGGACGAGCCGAAAGAAGGAGCTGACCAGGAAAATGGCGGCCGACCTGCTGAAAAAGGGCCGCACCTCTGTCAAGGGGATGTGGTCTGAAAAAAGGCAGGATACCTATGACGCCGCCGTGCTCCTAGATGACACGGGCGGAAAATACATCAATTTCAAGCTGGAATTTGAGAAAAAGAAAACCCGCAATCGCGGGCCGGAACTGTAAGGAGGTACAGACGATATGCCGCATTATGAGTACGATAAGGATTATCCTTTTGCCGCCTTTATTACCAATCTCGGCAAATACAACGAGGGCGAGCTTGTGGGCGAGTGGGTGAAGTTCCCCACCACCCATGAAGAATTGCAGGAGGTATTCAAGCGGATCGGGATCGGCGCAAAGGACAATTTCGGAAACCCTTACGAGGAATGGTTCATTACGGACTATGACTGCTATGTAGGAAACCTCTATGACAAGCTGGGCGAATATGAAAACCTGGACGAGCTCAATTATCTGGCGTCGAAGCTGGACGATATGGACCGCTACGAGTACAACCAATTCCTGGCGGCTATGGAGATGGGCGACCACACGGGCAGTATTCAGGATATGATCAACCTGACGGAGAACCTGGACTGCTACGAGGTGTACCCGGACATTGAGGATCACGACGACCTGGGCCGCTATTACATCGACGAGCTGGACGCCATGCAGGTGCCGGAGCATCTGTGCAATTATATTGACTATGAGGCCTACGGCCGGGATATTGCGCTGGATGAAGGCGGCGAGTTCACTGAGTTTGGTTATGTCCGTGACACCGGGGACCGTTTTGTGGAGGTGTACGACGGCGACCGGGAGCGTATCCCGGAGGAATACCGGGTTATGAGCAGCCCCGATGGGGACGGGCTGACGGAGGATGACAAGCTGGATATGGCCACCGATCTTGCCTTTGACCTGGACGAGTTTTTCCGTCAGAACGATCCGCAGTACGCGGCGGAGTTCCCCGGCGAGCAGGAACAGAAAGAAGCACTCTGCGACGCTATGCTGGAGGGGAAATTTGCGGCCATCGAAACAAGGCTCGCGACCGTCTCCCAGGCGGCACCGGAGGATTTCAATACCCGGATAGAAGAACTGAAGGAGGCGGTGGGCTATGAGGAATTTCTTGACATCGATCCTGCCGCCGTCCGTGAAGCCCTCCAAAACCCGGATAAATCCCACATCGATGAAATGCTCGCCTTCGCGGAGCAGGCGGAACGAGAATATGTCGCAGAGCTGAACAGCGCACGGGCAGCGAAACCGGAGAAAATGACCGTCCTGGTGGTGGAGCCTTTGAAGGAGCCGTACACGAAGGAGATTTCCGCCGGGCTTTCCGCTTTGCAGGCGGAAGTCAGCGGAAGTATCCAGGCGGTCTATCCCTATGACGACCCCGTAGCGGTGATCTGCAACGAGGAAGGAAAGCTGGACGGCCTGCCCCTGAACCGCGCCCTGCGTGATGAAGATGGGGAGCTCTACGATGTGGTAGCCGGTACTTTCCTTGTAGTCGGATTGAGCGAAGAAAACTTCTCTTCTCTTTCTCCCGAACTTACGGAAAAGTATACGGCGCAGTTCAAGACGCCGGAGCAGTTTGTGAGCATCAACGGGAAAATAACGGTGATCCCCGTTTTGGAAGAAAGGGTTGCCTCTCCTGCGCCTGCGCCGGACGATCTTACGACCGGCGAGCGCATCAGTACGCCGCGGGGCAGCTTCGCCCTGACGGATATGACCCGGCAGCAGATCGAGGCGGCGGGCTACGGTTTCCACCACCAGTCCGACGATGGGAAGTATCTCATTATGGGCAACGGTACCCGCGTCTTCGCCATCCGCAACGAGGATGACAACCCGATGCGTACCGCTGAAATGACCCTGGAGGACGACTATGGCATGATCGACGGGGTAATCAACAACGGCCGGCGCGGGGAGGAACTGGAAAAAGCAAAGGAGGCGGCGGCTAAAAGCGAGCCGGAAAGAAAACCCTCCATCATGGACCGGCTGGCGGACGCCAAAAAGGAATGCGCCGAACGAAAGCCCGCTGACCGGCCGTCACCCACGAAAAAGCCCCCGGAGCTGGGCGAGCTATGAGCAGAAGCAAAAAATGGCGGGAGGAATGGTCTTTCTTCCTGGGCGCAAACGGCAGACGGCAGTATAACCGGATCTGCAAGGGCTGTGCTCACGGCTGCAGGCAGAGCTTCCGGGCAATACTGGTACAATGTCCGCATTACATTTCCCTCCGTTCCCAAAAGTGTGCCGGTAAGGGCGGGAAAATCGCGGAATAATTCCCTGTATTCGCAGTTTCAAAGGGAGCCTTTATGATTTCCCATGCAGGGCAAGTATAGCGGAAATGCGGCAAAAAAGATAGCCTTTTGAGCATTTCGTATTCACTATGAAAGCCGGAGCGCTGCCATCGGCTTGTCCGATGGCGGCGCTCCCGTTCTTTTATGTGTTTATTTCTGATATTTTGTGGAGAGGCGGGCCGTTATTCTATTCGCGGCAGCAGTCGTTGTGGGACTGTGCGTAAAAGGCCGGATGGGTGATGCTGTGGGAAAGGCAGCGGCTTTTCCATCGGCGGAACGGTCGTTTTCCACATTTCCATGGCGCTAATCCACGGCGCGGCATCTTCCCAGGGCCCACAGGCGGTAAACCGTCAGCGGCACATACCACGCGGCGGTCAGGAGCCGCCAGGCGAGGACGAAACCGCCGATGACGCCGCCGATTACAAAGTTCAGCGCGAATAGGGCGATAGAGGTCCCCAGGGAACCGCCGCCCGGCACGATCCACATAAACATTCGCGGGATGCCGAAGGGCAGGCAGCAGAGGATGAAAAGCCAGACATAATCCGTGACGCCATCCTTTGTGCAGGCGGATTTGAAAATGCAGTACAGCAGCGCCGCTGCCGCAGCGGGCAGCACGCTCTTTTTCAGAAGGTCTTTCACGATTTCCGTTCTCGTCACGAGCATACACCTCCATCCCTGCTTATGATTATATACGCAATTCCCAGCCGCGCCCAGAGCGTTTTGCAAAGACTGTGCAAAGCGCCGACAGATTTCTATTCCAGGTCGTTGCTCCGCTGTCTCTGATGCTCCTGCCCCTTCGGAGCGTCCAGCAGCATGTCCACATTGCGGCGGAGGGTGTCATACTGCTTTTCCTCCTTCTGTGCCTTTTGATACGCCGCTTCCAGCGCCGCCTTCTGCGCGGCCAGCGTGTCCAACTCCGCGTTCAGCTTTTCAGTGGATGGCAGCTTGTCCAGCCCCGCCTTCTTTATGCCGTTGGCCGCCGCCTCAAACAAAATGATCTCGCTTTCAAAGCCGCGCAGGAATTTCTCCTTATCGGAAGATGCCTTGTAGCGGTCATAGGTTGGTTTCAGTTTGCGGTAGGTGGCAATGTGCTTTGACAGCAGGGCGAGGTCAGCGATTTTTTGCTCTGTATCCCGGAGGCTCGCCCTGGTGCGTATGACCGACGCGGAAACGGCGTCAGACCGTTCCGCCAGTTCCTGATAGCTTCCGATGCCGTGTTCCGTAATAAAGTTCATGGTTTCAGCGGCGCGTTTGAGGTTTTCAATGGCAGCCCACCGCTGATACCCGGCGCTCTGCTGCGCCTTGATGCTGTTCTGAATGTCGATCAGCAGGCTGACCTTTCCGCCGCGCCGTGCCGGCCTGCGGGCAGGGCGCGCAATGCCGATAATCCGTTCCCGGACGCGCTCCTCCGTGTATTCCGTTCCCAGGCTTTTCAAATAGGAAAAGTATTTCTGTTCCGGCGCCCGGCAGGAGATATGCTTGCCCCGCTTGATCTCGTAGCCCTCTTTTTGCAGGCGGAGAAGAAGGTCCTCCATATCCCCGCAGGCGGGTATGAGCCGGTCAACGGCGGCTTTCAGCCTCGCCTTGTAACTTGTGCCGTTCTGCGCAGCCTGATGCTCAATGTAGCTTTTCCCCTTCTCTTTGCCGGGGATGATGACGGACAAGCCGTGTTCCTTGCAGATACGGTCGCTGACGCTGCGGAGCTCCCGGTAACTGCGCTTGCTGGAGTGGTAGCGGCGGTGGTCCTGGAAACTGACCGCGTTACAGATCAGATGGTTATGCACATGGCCTTTGTCTATATGGGTGGTCAGGACAAATTCATATTTGCCGCCCAGGAGCTCCCTTGCAAGCTGCATCCCAATCTCGTGGGCTTCCTCCGGCGACACCTCGCCCGGCTCAAACGCCTGGATGAAATGCCGCCCCAGGTTGTTTCCCTTGTCGATGGCGTGGCGGCGGGTCCAGGCAAATTCTATATCCGCGGTTTCGGCGGTACAGCCGAAGGAGGACACCAGCAGCTTCCCGTCCGTCTTCTCCGGGTTGCAGATATAGTCAATGGCGGCTTTCAGAGTTGACTTAACAGGATGCGTCTTTGTAACTGCCATATCTCGTCCAGCCTTTCCCGGAGTTCTTCTATGTCGGCCTGATACGCGGGGCCTCCGGCGTTGAGCTTCTTTGCGATCTGATTGATGTTCCGGCCGATGGCGGACAGGCGCTTGTTCATGGCCTTAATGTCCGCGGTATCCACATAGATGACGTAACCGTCTATCGCCATCTTGCGGAGATAGGCGCCGATCCGCCTGGTATGGAGCTGCGCCATCTTCTGTTCAATGAGCGTCCGTTCCTCCGCTGTTACCGGGCAGCGCAGGACAATGGGCCTCTTTCTGTTTGCCATAGGTGTTTCCAACCTTCCTTTGTAAGTTCAGAGAGGAATAGGGGCGGTCATTATTTCGGATTTAGGGCAGGGTATCCTAAATCCGTTTTTCGCAAGTGTGGCTACACTTGCTGTGCTTGCTGATACCCCTCCTTTCGTTTCCCCCTCTACCCATACTACAATCTGAAACGCCGGATATGGCCGGAAAGCGTGAGGCTGTTTCCAAGCGGTGCTTCGCTATCTCGACTTTCTTTTTATATAAAGTTTTTTCCGAAGACTTCCGAAACATTTTTATCCGTTCAGATAATCCCAAAAGGCGTTGACCATATTTCGTTCGCTGATGACAAAGGCGGCCATAGGCGCGTCCGCTTTTGCCATCACAACCCCGGCGTCATCCTTAACGTACAGCAGCGTATGGAAGTCCAGGTCACCGCTGAGATGAACCGTCAGGTTATCATGCCGTTTTTCCAGCGCCCTCAGCCGTTCCCAGTGCAAAAGATACTGCTCCCGCGTATAGGTATAATCATAGATAGAAAAGACCTCCGCCAGGGGCGGCTTCAGCAGCGCAGGCGTCAGCAGAGCGGCCTCCGGATCCAGCAGCGTCAGGATAAGACGCTGCCTTTTTATGTTTTTACGGAATACGGAGAGGCTTCGTTTCCACAGATCGGGCAGCGTATCGCTGCCGGACTGCCCGGCCAGCTCGTTTACAAGCGGCTCCGGCATGGCGAACAGCGGCGGCATGGCGCAGCTTAAGCAGGCGTTTCCCTCCGCATCGGTGAGACTGCCGATCACCTTGCGGAACTCCGCGGCATCCTGCCCGGTAAAGACGCGCATAAGCGGACGGCAAAGAGAAAAATAGCGCTCATACTCCGTTGCCAGCGCACCGACCGCAGCCGGATCCGTCAGAAAAAGGTGGAGCATCCCCTCTGTATCCTGTTGCACGGAGGATGAGATGACGGCCGCCGTATTCGGGGCGATGAACATGGTGCGCTGAAAGACGCCATCCCGCAGGCGCGGATAGCAGTACGGCTCGATCCTGCCCGTCATATATATGGGGATCCACTTGGTGACGGCCTCCAGAAGCTCGTTGAGATCCCGGGTCACGGTGTGGATAATCCGCACCCGGTTGCCCTTCAAAATGACCTGTGTAAAAAGATCCCTCCAGCGTGCCGCAAAGGAGGCGTCCTCATAAAGCCACGCCATATTCTCATCGGAAAACAGCAGCAGCGTCTGGGGCTTTTCCTCCTGCAGTATCATCAGGAAAAACTGCTCCACCGCCTTGCGCTTGCCGGCGTTTCCGTAGAGATATTGAGCATACTTCTGCGGCGCTTCCTCGGTGCTTAAGACGATCGGCGTCGAGGCCGGACTCGATACGACCCGCGAAAAGCCGGAGATCAGCCTGCCGGTCGCGGCGGAGGTATCCTTTTCCCGTTCCAGAAGCCATTGCTCCAGATATCGTGCCGTATGCTCCGCAGAGCCAAGGGCGGCGTCTCCGATGCCCGTCAGCTTCTGCAGCGCGTTGCGCTGATATTCCTTTCGGATATGCTCCGCAAGATACAGGCACATAGGCGCCAGGTATTCGTGCTTTTTCGGCAGCGGCCTCGCGCCGGTGCGAAGCCTTCCGATGTGCGAGCTGTTCATATTGACAGCCCGGCCCAGCAGGCTGTTGGAAACCTCCGCAATATTCATCAGCGCGTCAAACCGCTCTGCAAACATATGTTCAACCTCCACATAGATTTGTCAATATTATTATAGCACATATGCCAAACCAAATCAATATTTATGGCACATAATATGCCGTAATTTTGGCACGACCATTTTGGCATAACCTATTGCATCGGCCGCCGCCTCAGATAAAATAAAAATATACGGACGCAAAGGAGGCAGCAAATATGCGGATTCTCATCAAACGGGAGGATTTTTCCACGAGCCGCTGTGAGCTTAATGCCGGCAGCACCGCGCTGGAGCTTACCGGGGAGGACGGCAAATTCTCCCTGCCCTATTCGGAGGTCAGGGATTTTTGCATTACCCGGGACGGCCGCGGAAAGACGTACTTCACCATGCTCTGCGGACGAACAATGTATGAGGGACAGATCCTGGATGTGAGGGAGGTGGAGTCTTTCACGGAGGCGCTGAAAACGGAGCTGGGCGGGGTCATCCATATCGAGGTCAGAAAAAATTAAAGATGTGAACGTATAAAAACCATATAAAAAACAGGAGGAACAGACGATGAAAAGGAAAATCATATCCATGCTGCTGGCAGCCGCAATGCTCTCGTCCCTGCTGGCAGGCTGCAGCGGTCCTGGCGGCGGTAAAAGTGAGACCCTAACGCTTTCGCCAGAGGCAACCACCGTTACCACAAGCGACGGAATTACTGTGGAAGTCGGTGACTATGTCCTGGACGGCGAAACGGAGCTGACTGTCACCAAGCAGCCGGTGGAGGAAAACAAAGAGGAAGGATATAAGATTGAGGCTTATGATTTTACTTTGGGTGAGCTGCATGAGCTGGGTGATTATATTACCATCCGGATTCCATATTCCACTAATTACTGTGAGGAAGGGCAGGATCCCGCCCGCTGTGTCGGCGCAAAGTATAAAAACGAAACAACAGGTCAGTGGGAAGATGTTCTGTTTGAGGTCGATGCAGCAGCAAACGAGCTGATCATCTACACTGATCATCTCTCCTATTACGGCGTATTCTATGTTGAGAACGAGGGCAAGCGCAACGCCCTGATCACCGACATTCTCGGCTCCGGTCTCTTCATGGACGCGAGCACATCCTATGATTTCGCAAAGCGGATCGCTGCGGACGATCCCACGGTTACGGATGAGCTTGTGAAATTCGGCATGGATGTGAGCAGCAAGTTCTTCGACTATTCCGACCGTCTGGACAACGCCATCAACATCGCGACCCTCGGCGATGTGCCGGATTGGCTTTCCACGGAGATTTCCGGTACAAACCAGACGCTGTTTTCCGCTATTGGTTATGTGGCAACCTGCACGAGCCTGATGAAGGTTGCGATTAACGACACGGTCGGAAGCGGTGCGGACAAAGGCGAAGTGCTGAACCTCATCCGCGATGTCAGCAGCAAGGTCACAAGCTATTGGACGGATGCCTTCACTTCTGCAGGCAGTGCTGCGTTGTCGGTCAGCATGGGCGGCGTGCTCATTCTGGACAAGATGCTCAACGCCTTTGCCGAGGAAGCCTACTCCACTAAGCTGGAGGATATTGCCTATGTATATCACCACTTTAACGAGGGCTTTTCCGGCTTTGGGCATAAGCCTATGACCTCGAAGGACTGGCGCGCCAAGGTGATTGAGGTCCTAGACAAACACCCCAACGATCCGGAAGTTGCCATTGCTGCGCTGGAAGCCGGATTCAGGAAGTATTCCTCGGAATTTTTCTCATTAACGCAGGATCAGCAGAGCGAGGTCGCGGCCGCCACGCCGCTTGTTACGGTGAAAAACATTCCCTTTATCACCAAAGCCGATCAGGAGAAGCTGACGGAGGATTATATTGCGCATCTGAAGGACAAAGTGATGCCGGGCGTGCTTAAGAGCGTAGAGAACTACATGATCAAAAGGGTGGAGCAGCAGCAGCTCGATGCAATCAACAAGCTCAAGGACTATTACAACACGAAGATATCCATTACCATTAAGGAAAACATTCCTGAGGGCGGCAAGAGCCAATACGAAGGGTATAAGTTCCGTTTTGCGCCGCTTAACGAGACGGCGGTTGTCGGCAACTGGACAGGTAAATGGGGCGGAAAAGACACCATTAAGACCTCAGCCACGCTCATGGGCTTTATGCTGGCGGGTTACCCCCACACGGTGGAGTTTTTCGCACCCGATGCGGATATGAATACGGCGAAGCCGGAATTTGTTGTTCCCTTTGTCATCGGAATACCGAAGATCGTGATTGAATTCGGCGGAGCACCCACGTTTGACGAGCTGGTGGGCGGCTACGCAGACGGCACAACAACCGTCACAGAGGTCTTCGTCTCCGATGCTGCCCGCGCTGAGCTGGCAAGCGGCTCGACGGAGAATGAGTACGGCTGCGATCTCGGTGAGATCATCACCAGTCTGGAGGAGCAGATCGGCGTACCGAATGAGAGTCCGTTTGAAGTGACCAAGACCGGAGAGAACAGCGGTATTCTGACGCTGGATGAGGAAACGCCGGGCAATGTCACTTATGACGCCTCCACCGGAATGCTCGCTTTCTCCTTGGAAGAGGAGGGCGTTTCCCTCTCCGGCGAACTGCGGGCAAGCTACAACAGCGATAAAACTGGCGTTGTCCTCTCCGGCGCTCTGACCACCTCACTCTTCTTTTCTGCAGACGATCTGCGCATCTGCCTAAAGCTGGAGGGCACAAAGGGGCTGACGCAGTAATGCATCCCATCTTTCATGTGTTCGGCCGCGAGCTGTCGGCGTATTTTCTGTTTACCATCCTCGCAGCCGCCGCTGCTTTTGCGCTGGCGATTCCGGCGTTGCGGCAGGCGGGGCTCAGCAGAGCTCGGGCCGCGTGGCTGCTCGCCGCGATGTGCGCTGCCTTTCTCGTCGGGGCGCGGATTTGGAATGTGGCGATCAATCCCGGAAACTTCGCTGGTGCGCTGAAATGGTACAGCCTGCAGCTTGCGGGCCTCTCCCTCTACGGCGGGGTGCTCGGCGCGGGGCTGGCGCTTGCTGCAGCTCTGCATCGATGGGAAACGCCGATCTTTCCGGCACTCGATGCCATGACCGTCCCAGGCGGCGTTGCCTTCTGTATCGTGCGCATCGGCTGCTATCTCAACGGCTGCTGCGCCGGACGCGCAACGCGCTGCATTTTTGGTGTCGTATTCCCGGTCCGCGAGGCCTCCCGGCAAATGCTAAAGGAAGCGGTACCCTTTCTCTCTCCTGTGCAAACCGTTCACCCGACACAAGTCTATGAGCTCGTCGGTGCTGCCGTGGGACTGCCGTTGATCATTTGGCTTTGTCGGCACTTTCGCATGCGGGACGGTGCATTGTTTTTGCTCTACGGTGCATGGTTCTCCGCAGTGCGTCTCGCGGTGCTGCCGCTCCGCGCGTTGACCTACTCCAGCGTTGTCAAGACAGTTATTTATCCGTTGATATATTTGCTTTTTTGTCTGTGCGGCATCGTGCTGGCGCTGCTACGGGGCAGACAGAGGGAAACGCTTTTCAAATAAGTTGAAACAAAGATGAAGCTTTGAAAGGAGAATCGCCGTGACTGGAAGACAGGTAATCAAGACTAATCGAGCGTTTACGCTGAAGGAGCTGGAACAGTTCATGCAGGAACATTGGGACAAGGAGCAGTACAACGATTTTATCATCGGACGCCCCACGTCTGCATCTATCGAGGAATACATCCTGCTGCCGGCTACCGGCCGCTTTATGGTGATCGTATATTCCCGTAAGGCCGGGGGACTTTTTAATAAAGAGGATAAGGTTATCCTCTCCGTGTGCAACACTCCTGAGGGTGTGAAGCAAAACTTTGCTGCCTCAATCCATTCCCACAACATTTTCTTCGGAGCGTGGAAGATAAGCACTACGATGTCTATGGAAAAGGAACGCAAGGGCCCTGCGGAGGAGGCGCTGCAAAAATACACAGCCTATATGCGTGAGCTTTTGAGCAACGCAGGCTATCTGCAGTAAGGGAGATTCCGTATGATAGAAAACGGTCAGGAGCCCTACGCCCCGGGCGGCATTACGCTTTGCCCCGACGGGAAATACTGCTGGGTATATGAGCTGAAGCTGCTGAAAAACCCTGCCATTTTGTGTGTAATATGGAAGATTATCGTCGGGGCCTTTCTGGGTGTCTGGCTGTTTGTGATGTTGCTGTCTCTGGGAGATACGCACTTCTGGTGGGACGGCTTTTGGAGCGAGGCAAAAATGTTCGCTCTGCTCACCGCGCTTATGCTGGCGCTCAGTCTGCTTGCCTACCTGTTCTATGCCGCTGTCATGGGCGGAAAATACTGTGTGTTGTTCGAAATGGATGAAAACGGCATAAGACATACGCAGGCTCCGCGGCAATTCAAAAAGGCGCAGCTGCTGGCGGCGATAACCGCCCTGTCAGGGATGAAGTCCGGGCATATCGGTACCGTCGGTACGGGGCTTCTCGCCGGAAGCAAAGTCTCCTCCTATTCGGAATGGCACCTTGTAAAAAGCATTGCGGTCCATCCGCGCCTGAACCTGATCAAGGTCAACGCGCCGCTGAATAAGAACCAGGTCTATGCGGAGGATACGGACTTTGCCTTTGTCCGGCAGTATATCCTTACCCATTGCGCGGAGGCAAAGCTCCGTGAGTAAATAGCGGCAATCTACGCCGGGCCTGTACCTGATGCCCGTGGGACACAAAATGTCCGGCGTCAAAAAATACACAAACAAAAACAAGGAGGAATCCAAAATGAAAAAGGGCATAAGGAAAAGATTTTTAAGCATATTTCTCTGCCTGGTTCTGTGCCTGACGCTGCTGCCCGCTGCGGCAACGGCGGAGGCAGCGGACTACAACGCACAGTTCAGCAGTGCGGAGGGCTCGGAGATCTACACGAACACCGGTATATCAATGGTTTCCGACGGTCCTACGGAGGACACTGTATTTACCCTAACGCAGGAAACGAGGATTACCGCTGTCTGGACCTATCACTGGAATGCCGGCAGCGTGAATCCGTCCGAGCAGACAATCAAGCTGATAAACACGGAAACCTCTGCCGAGGTTTACTCAGGCTCCGTCTGCGCGGGAGCCGGATCCGGGCAGGAAAATGTCAACTGGTATGTGTTCCCTGATGTCGTGCTGCAGCCGGGAACATATAAGGTGGCGGACTCTCACAACGAAACCTGGTCCTATATCCCGGCTGCGAACAATAAGGGGATGTGTACGGTCAAAGGGTATACCGGCACGTTTTATGAATTCAACACTCCGCAAGCAATCACACAAAACGGTGTGACGGCAACGGTGACTTTCGACAAGACCAGTCCGCAGGATGCCAACACGTCCGTTACCGCCACGGTAACGCTCACCGGCACGGCGGCAGCGGCGGGAACGCATACCGTCAATCTCACGAGTACCAAGGCAAGTCTGAACGGCACGGCGCAGACAGCGACTGTTACGGCGGGGCAAGACCTGACCACAACGCCGGTGACAAAGACCTTTTCCTTCACCATGCCCGAGAAAGCGGTGGATGATCTGGTTTTGCTGCACACATTTGACAGCGACACGGGCGAAGAAACCGTGACGGATCTGGCGATCGAGGATGCCATCTGCCCGATCAACGGGGCGGCGCCCGTGACGGAAATCGCGGAGACGGCGGAGTATACCGGCACAATCGCCTGGACCGACAGCCCTGACAGCTTTGCGCCGGGCACGGAATACACCGCCACCATCACGCTGACGGCAAAGGAGGGCTATACCTTTGCCGGACTCTCCGCCAATGCCTTCACCATCCCCGGGGCCAAATCCGTAACCAGCGGCGCAGACAGCAGCACGATCACCGCGGTCTTCCAGTCGCCGCCGGAGGGCTATATTACCGACGGCAGCGGCTTCGCGGCTTACCGGATCTCGGGGGGCGGCTTTGATATCATGAACACCTATCAGGGCGTCTGGATGGGGACTACCTACGGCAATGGCGGCTACGGGACGCGATACAGACGCGACAACGGCGCTCCGGTCGATGTCAGCGCGGTCGGGCAGCTGGTGGATATGGGAGATGGAATCACGCTCACGGTGCAGCCGGCCTTTTCCATCGACGGAAAATTCATCAATGTCGTTTATACCCTGAAAAACACCGGCAGTACCGACGCGACGGTGTCCGTCGGCAGCCACGCGGATATTCAGATCGCCGGCGACGACGAAGCGCCGATCACGAAGTTCAGCGACGGGCGCGGCTTCAAGATGGTCAACAGAAGCAACAACGATTTCCAGTTCAATTTCTTCGGCAAGGGCACCCTCGGCGTCACCGATGTGGACACCTTCTGGTTCGGCTATTATGGTGACAGTAAGGACAATGTGTTCACGCAGGTCGAAGCGGACTCCTACAGCGATGACGATTCCGGTATGGCATATTCCTGGGTGGACCGTGTGATCCCGGCCGGCGAAACGAGGGTGTTCCGTACCACCATGGGTACAGGCGACGCGGCAAGCGGCACGAACGTCCCCATCGGCGTGAATTTCGACACGCAGGGCGGCAGTGAGGTAGCACCCATTGCGGTGAGCTCCGCCGGCAGCACGATCTCCGCGCCGGCAGCGCCCACCCGCAGCGGCTATCAATTCTCCGGCTGGTACACGGAGGCGGAGTGCATCCACGCCTTTAACTTCTCTACCCCCATCACGGCGACCATTACCCTCTACGCCAAATGGGTGCCGAATACACCTGGCGGCGGTGGCAGTTATACTGCTTACTACACCTTGACCTTCGATACCAACGGTGGCAGCGCGATTTCTTCCGTTCGCCGTGCGGAGTACACAACGATCGATTTGACCCTCTCAGGATATGTACCCACCCGTGTAGACTACGAGTTTACAGGCTGGTATTCTGATGCAGGGCTGACAAACAAAATTGCAAGCATACGGCTGACGGGAAACACGACGATTTACGCCGGATGGGATAAAAAGGTCAACCCCAACACGGGGGGTGAAAACCCCTTTACCGATGTTTCGGAAAACGACTGGTTCTTTGAAGATGTAATCAACGTGTACTACATGGAACTGATGAAGGGTACTAGTGTGACGACCTTCAGCCCGAACCTCACAACCACCCGCAGCATGATCGTGACCATTCTCTACCGTCTGGAAAATGAGCCTTCCGTTTCCGGCAAGTGCCCATTTAGCGATGTGAAGTCCGGCAGCTACTATGAGAACGCCATAACCTGGGCTGCTGCCAATGGCATTGTCGGCGGCTACGGCGAGGGTAAGTTCGGCCCGGATGACAACATCACCCGCGAGCAGATGGCAGCGATCCTGTACCGCTATGCGCAGTACAAGGGCTATGATGTTTCCGACAAGGCCGACCTCGGCAAATTCACCGACAGCGGCAAGATCGGCGCATGGGCGGCAGACGCCATGGCGTGGGCCAATGCCAATGCTCTTGTCAACGGCGTTAGCGCAACCATCCTCAACCCGCAGGGAGAGGCCACCCGTGCACAAGTCGCGGCAATCCTGCATCGGTTCTGTGAAAATGTAAAGTAAAGACTGTACACAGCGCAGCGGACGGGCCCTCCCGTTCGCTGCGCTGTTTCCTCTTCCAGCGTTTTCCACCTGCGGCTACCACACGGCCAACGGGAGGTTCGTGGCCGTGGTAAAATGAATATAACCTTGCAAACAGGACGGGGCGGCTGCCGGAAATCATTCTGGCGGCCGCCCTGTTTCTTTTTTTATCGTCATGTGAGGTGGGTATGGAAATGAACATGGACAGGAGGATGAAATAAAGATGTAAGCGGTAAAAAGGCAGCATATCCGCTGTACCGGCATGTGTCCAGATCTTTTACCGGCATTCAAACCGTTTCCTCTGCGCTGTATCTCCCAATCAACGATATCACGGACGCGCCGCCCGGCGGCGTCCGTGATACTCCCTGCCATTGCCTGATGCAAAGCGGTATCTTTGCGGCCATTTTTGGCTGCGAGGATACCGCTTTTTGTTTTTCCGCAGGCTGCCGTTCTCCGCCTTTCTTTCCTGGCTGAAACGAGAGGAAAGGAGTAAAGAATGGGCGGCAAAAATTTTTTTGAAAAATTCTCGAAAATCTGGCCAAAACACACCCTCGCAAGACCAGTAAGGGGTGAAAGGGGAAAATCAGGACAGCCTCCCGGCAGAAGGGAGGTGAGAACATGAAATCTGATCTCCACGAAACCCACAAGCAGCATGCTTTTGACAGCTACTGCAAACGTGTCTTGAAGAACGAAGCGGCAAACGGCCACCGTGAAATCAACCGGAGGGCACGCATGGAAATCTCCATAAGCGCGCTTTCAGAGGAAGCGTTTGAACAGCTTGCGGTCTGTGACTGCTATCCCTGGGAGCACACTTCCTTCGCGGTGGGAAACGATACGGTCGTCATCAAAGACGACCGCCTTGCCGAAGCATTGGAAAGGATGCCGGAGGATGCCCGGAACATCGTCCTGATGTACTGGCTTCTTGGTATGAGCGACCGTGAGATCGGCGCGTACCTGAATGTGCCGCGCCGGTCCGCAAACCGGTACCGGCAGGCATCCTATCGGATGCTGAAAAAGCTGATGGGAGGTAAAGCGGATGAATAAAGCATCGGACCGCCGCGGTTTAATCCCGTATCCGGTAATTGAGGCGGCGGTACACGGAGAGCCCGAAGCAGTTGGCCGGGTGCTCCGTCACTATTCCGGCTACATAGTCACGCTCTGCAAAAGGACGGGCCGTGATGAAAACGGCTGCTATTGTACCTACGTGGATGAAGAATTGCGTATGCGGCTGGAAACAAAGCTGATTGCGGCTGTCCTGCGCTTTGACCTGAATTAAGCGCGGAAGGCGTCTGTGCGTCCCCTTTCCGCACGGGCGCTGAGGGACCTTGACAAAGAAAGCCCGGCGGGAGGCCGCCGGCGCAGCATAAGGCAGACGGATACGATCTGTCTGTGTGGAGCCGGTCGGCCGGTGCGCCACGACCCTGTTGCAAGTCCGCAGGACGGGACCCCTACCAAACAGGCGAGCGACAAAACCAGACCGCAAAACAGGTGTGGCAGCCTGTGGGCGAGGATGCGCAGGCAGGATAATGAGACTCGCGCATTGGACGCCCACAAAGCATCGTGCGCCGCACCCATCAGCATGGGCCGGGGTGAAATTCCCGTGGAGCTGTGGCCAGCAGCCATCCGTTTTCTGCCTCTTTCTTTTTATGTAATCCTGTTGCTTTCAGGTTTATGGATAATTCATAAACTTTTTGATTAGCAGCAGACAAACCCGGAATGGCGCGTTAGAATGAGGATAGGCAAGTTATGACTTTCCTTCAACGCGCCGTTCTTGCATTAGAAAGGGGGCTGCCATGTCACAAGCATGGAACGGTACGAAGAAGGAGTCCCCCGAGCGAAGAACTTATACGGTAGAGGACATTACTCAAATCCTGGGTATTGGCCGCACATCCGCTTATCTTCTCGTAAAGGAAGGACACTTTAAGATCGTACGAATTGGCAACGCCATACGCATTTCCAAGCGGTCATTCGATGAGTGGCTGGAGTCACTTGATCTATGACTTAGAAAGGAAGTATCGTTATGGCTTCGATTATCAAACGCAAAAAGAATTATTCCATCGTCTACAACTATACGGATGAAAATGGTGAGACCCGGCAGAAATGGGAGACCCGCACCTCTTACCAGGACGCATTGAAGCGCAAGGCCGAGGTGGAAAACCAGCAGTTCACGGGGACCTTCCTTCCGCCCAGCAACCAGACCATCGCAGAATTTCTTTTGGACTTTGTTTCTCTTTATGGGGAAAAGAAGTGGGGCGTGTCCATGTACGACAGCCAAAACTCGCTGATTGCCAACTACATCAACCCCATCATCGGGGATATGAAGGTGCAGGATGTCACGCCGCGGGTGGTGGACAAGTACATCCAGACCCTGCAGAAAACCCCGGCGGTGAATACCAGGACCCATCACGCAAAGACAGACCTGGTCACCAACGCCACCATTGAGAAGATCATCAAGCTCCTGCGCTGCGCTTTCAAGCAGGCAGTACGGTGGGAGCTGATTGCCAAGAACCCCTTTGACAATGTGGTTCTGCCCAAGACGGAGTATAAGAAGCGGGACATCTGGACCGCCGATATGATCCGCACCGCCCTGGATCAGTGTACGGACAGCAAGCTCTATGTAGCGATGAACCTGTCCTTTGCCTGCTCCCTGCGGATGGGTGAGATCCTGGGGCTGACCTGGAACAATGTCCACATCTCCGATGACGATATTGCCGATGACAACGCCTATGTTTTCATCGACAAGGAGCTGGCACGGGCCTCCAAGCGGGCCATTGAGATGCTGGGGCAGAAGGATGTCTACCACATCTTTACGCCGCTGTTTCCCAACACCAGCACCAGGGTGATTCTGAAAAAGCCCAAGACGGATTCCAGTATCCGCAAGGTGTGGCTGCCCAAGACGCTGGCCTACATCCTGCGGGAATGGAAGAAAGCCCAGGATGAGCTGCGAGGCTTTCTCGGTGACGAGTATCAGGATTATGACCTGGTAGTGGCGCTGCCCAACGGCCGACCCTGCGAGGACCGCATCATCCTGAAGGAGTTTGAGAAGCTGCGGGAGAGGGCAGGGCTGCCCAGGGTGGTCTTTCATTCCCTCCGTCATTCCAGCACCACCTACAAGCTGAAACTGAACCACGGCGACCTGAAGGCCACCCAGGGCGACACGGGCCATGCGGAGATTGACATGATTACCAGCGTGTATGCCCATATCCTGGACGAGGACCGCAAGATCAACGCCCAGAAGTTTGAGAGCGCCTTCTATGCCAAGCCGGATCTTCGGGCGGTCCGTCCGCCGGAGGAGCCGAAGGAACCGGCACCGGCGACGCTCGACCTGGAGGCCCTGGTGGAACAGCTCCGGCAGTCGCCGGAACTGGCAAATACCCTGGCTGCGCTGCTCTCGGCGGCACCGGGCGGCAGGTAAGTCCGAAAACTCCAATTAGCAAAGATGGGATTTTTCTTAGCAAGGACGTGGAAATCGTTCGTTTCTTCTTAGCAGGATATACATAGCAGCGCATAAAATTCTCCCGGCCTCAAACGAGCGGCAGACCGGGAGAAGAAAAATAAAAAACGCTGCAAACCAGCAAAAAATGGCTTGCAGCGGTGCTTTTGGCACCCCCGGCTGGGTTCGAACCAGTGGCCTGTCGCTTAGGAGGCGACCGCTCTATCCAACTGAGCTACGGGGGCTTATACAGAAATTATTCAATTTTCGGGTCCAGCAGGATTCGAACGAACTGCCGCTTAGGAGGCGGACGCTCTATCCTGCTGAGCTACGGAAACTTGTTATTCGGTTGTGTCGGATGGCGCGTGTACCTACATTACCTTAGGAGGCGACCGCTCTATCCTGCTGAGCTATAGGTGCTTGTGTATAAAATTTTTTGCGCCTCATTAGGGTTAGGAGGCGACCGCTCTATCCTGCTGAGCTACGGAGACATGTTCAATTCTCCTACCACCACCGCTTCCGCTTAGGAGGCAAAACTCCACTTTGCTGGCATGAATGCGGACAAGTTGAATCCGAAACGAAAGCCGAAAGCATTTGAGCATCATTTATTATACGTGACGCCGGGAAGCTTGTCAATGCAGGCAAATGTTTTCATGGTGGGGGGGAGGGGGCGTCTTGCTTTATATGACGGTTAGAAAATGAAGAAAATGTAATATTAAATCGTCAAATATAAATAAATTAGGTAAAAAAGAGGATGCTTTGATGGATTTCTGATTGACAAATTGGCGGATTTGGCGATATGATAAACGAGAATATATAGGTAAGAAGTGGGAGTATACCCTTATTGGGTTCAGAAGCCGGAACTGCGGACTGCACGGGCTGCGCCGCAGGGGTTTGTGGGCATTTGCAACAGAAGGAGGCAACTTGAAGGCAACAAGAGAATTTGTGCTGCGGGAAATTGCCGGCGAGCATATTTTGATTCCGGTTGGGGAAACCGCCCAAAAGCTCCACGGGATGCTCAACCTCAGTGAAAGCGGATTGCTGCTTTGGAATACATTGCAGGAAGAACGCACGGAAGAAGAGCTGGTGGAAGCGCTTTTAGCGGAATATGAAGTGGATCGGGCAACGGCAACGGCTGATGTCCGTGCTTTTATCGGGCAGATGGAGAAAGTTGGCATGCTGCTTTGCGGAGAGGAGAAAGAATGAGCGGAAAACAGGTGCACGGCAGAACAACGGTGCTGATGATTGCGGTCATTGCGGTGCTGCTAGTTCTGCTTGCCGTTTTAATTTGGGGACTTTTGCGACCCGTGGGTACGCCTGTGGGAGAGCAGGACAAGCCTGGCGAAACGGTGGAGCCCGACGCGACGCAAGCGGCGGGGGATGCGGCGCAAACACCGGAGCCGACCATACAGAGCCTTGCTTTTCCGTATTCGCTGGAAGAAGGGAAACTTACGGTGGATTCCCTGTTTCAATATTCGGGATACAACCCGGACTGCGGGGACGAAATGGGCGAAGACATTGCTTCTCTCGTGATCACAAACCGCTCGGAGGAGCATCTTGCGGAGGCACGGCTTACCGTTACATTGGCGGATGGGAAGGAACTCGCTTTCGAAGTGCGGGACCTTCCGGCCGGGCAGACCGTCTGGGCATTTGCAAAAGACAACAGCGCCTATGTGCTTTCAAATTTCTGCACGGCGATTGCCGGCACAACGCAGTTTGAACAAAGCACGCCGCTGATGGCGGACAGGCTTTCCGCCGCAGTGCAGGAGACCGAGGTTACGCTCACCAACAATTCTGCCGAAGCGATTGCGGGAGTTACGGTGTATTGCCACACGGTGTTTGAGGACGTATACTTTGGCGGAACGGCGTATGCGTACGCGGCGGGAGATATCCCTGCCGGCGGCAGCGCAACTGTTTCAGCTGTGGATTGCTATTTGGGCGAGGCCGCGGTTGTGCGCATCGGTGCAGGCGACTGAGCGGGTTCGCGTGAAGTTTGAAGCGGATTTCAAATATTTTTACATTGCCATGAAACGGGGAGGAAAGAAGGATGAAAGCCTATGTGAAACCCGAGCTTTATTACGAGATACGAGAGCTTTGAGCTGTCGCAGCATATTGCAGAGTGTAATGTGACGTTGACGACTGCTGATGCATTAACCTGTACTGCCACGGGCTACGATAATTTTGGCAATCCTGTGGATAACGTATTTTCGAGTAGGGACGTATGCAACATGATACTTGAAGATTATTGCTGTACGAATGGATTAATAAATATATCTAATATGTTTTCCTGATGGACTATGCATTTACACTTACGGGCGTGACCATTGCGCTTGAGATGCCGCGGCCGGTTTCCGTTACGGATAACTTCCGGCCGTTTTGCGGGGAAAGCGGGGAGCGCTGCGTAACGGTACGCCTGCGTGAGGTGAAACGCCTTCCCGAACCGGAGGGGAGCGGCAGTGTTTTTGATGCGATCCGTGATTTCTTCCAGCGTATCTTTGGACGCAAGCGCTCGTAAGTGCAAATAACCGAACAGAGTATCAACGGCAAAGGCCGCCTCATGCGAGGCGGCCTTTATTCAGTTTGTTAAAAACCAAGTGGATCCGGGAAGCACGCACAACACTTGACGAGCAAGGCGCTCCCTGCGTTTTGCGCAATTCGCTATACGTTGCCGTGGCCGATGCGCGTGAGCGATTCGTTCGCGCCGATCATTACGAGCACATCGCCCGCACGAAGCGGCGCCTTGGGGTCCAGCGTTACAATAATTTCTTCGCCGCGGCGGATGGCGATCACAGAAACACCGAACCGATTGCGCACATTCAGCTCAATCAGCGTTTTCCCAACCCAAGCCGCAGGAATGAGCGTTTCATTGATGCTGTATTTATCGGAAAGGTCAAGATAATCGATGATGCTGCCCGAAACCAGGGAACGCGCAAGACGCACACCGGCTTCATGCTCCGGCAGCACGACCTTGTCTGCACCGGTCTTTTCCAGCAGGCGCGCATGCAGCTTATCGGATGCTTTGGCAATTACAAGCTGCGCGCCCTGCTCCTTTGCAAGCACGGTTGTAAGGATGGAAGCTCGAATGTCGTCCCCCACGCTGATGATGACGCAGTCAAAATTGCGCACGCCGATGCGCTTGAGCGCGCGCTCATCCGTAGTATCTGCAACCACTGCATGTGTGACGTGATCTGCAACGGCGGCGATGCGTGCTTCATCGCGGTCAACAGCCAAGACCTCGTGGCCGAGCGTGCAGAGCGTTTGGGCTACGCTTTCCCCAAAGCGGCCAATCCCGATTACGGCAAATGATTTTGCATGTTTGGACATAAATAACGGTTCCTTTCCCGGCGTTCGTGTCAGCCGATCAGAATGTTGCCCTCCGGATAGCGGATGGCGGGTTCCTCCGTCCGCCCGCCGATTGCGAGCGCGATGGTCATAATCCCTGCGCGCCCAAGGTACATCAGGGCGCAAAGGATTGCGCGCGTAAATGTGGAGGCAGCGGCAGTAAGGCCTGCCGTCAGGCCAACCGTGCCGAGCGCGGAGGTAGCTTCAAAGAAGAAATCCAAAAAGCTAAGGTTTGCATGCGCATGCTGCTCTGCGAATGTGATGCCGATAAGCGCTGCAAAAAGCACCAAAACGGCGATGAGGGCGAGGCAGAGCGCACGGCGCACGGAAATGGCGGAAAGCCTCCGGCCGAACACCTCGGTATCCCGGTGGTTGCGGATACAGGCGTGCGCAGTCAGGAGCAGCACAGCAACGGAGGTGACTTTGATGCCGCCTGCCGTTCCGGCGGGGCCGCCGCCGATAATCATTAAAATGGAAGAAAGAAACTTGCTTGCGTCCGTAAGGGTTTCCTGCGGGATCGTGTTGAAGCCCGCCGTGCGGCATGTCACGGATTGGAACAGCGCGGCAAGCAGCTTTTGGGGGGGCGTAAGGCCGCCCATTGTTGCGGGGTTCCCCGCTTCAAACAGCAAAAACAGCACCATGCCGCTCATTAACAGCACGCCGGTGGCTGTAAGGACCAGCTTTGCATGCATGGAAAGCTTGGGAAACCGCTTGTGCTCGCGCAGCTCAACGATTACGGAAAAACCGAGCCCGCCGGTGATGATAAGCGCCATAATGGTGAAGTTGACAAGCGGGTCACCCACATAGCGGGTGAGCGAGGCAAAATTGCCCATCAAATCAAATCCGGCGTTGCAGAAGGCGGACACGCTGTGGAAAATCCCCATCCAGATGCCGCGCGAACCGAAATCGGGCACAAAGCGCAGGCAAAGGAGCGCCGCGCCGCAGCCCTCAATGATAAAGGTATACTTCACAGCACTCATGCAGAGCCGGATCACACCCTGCAGCCTGTCTTCTCCGAAGGACTCGGCAAGCGTCATGCGGCTGCGCAGGGAAATGCGCTTGCGCGTTGCGCGAAACAGCAGTGTTGCAGCCGTCATGAAGCCAAGCCCGCCAAGCTGGATGAGCACAAGGATGACGATCTGCCCGAACAGCGTGAAATGCGTTCCCGTGTCCACCACAACGAGGCCGGTCACACAGGAGGCGGACGTTGCGGTAAACAGCGCATCAAAAAAACTGAGCGGATCCCCGTGGGAAGCGATGGGCAGCATCAGCAGCAGCGCTCCAAGAAGGGCGACGCACAAAAAGCCCAGCGGAAGGATCCGAATGGGGCTGATGCCTTTATGAAACCGTTTGTTTTCTAATGTCTTAATCATCTTGCGGCATATTATATCACGCGTTTTGCGAAGATGCGAGATAAAATGCTGACAAGGAAAGGAGGAATATTGATTCGGGGGAGAATCCGTGATAGCATAAACAACAAGGCACACCGTAGAGCGAAAGACAGAAAAGCAAAATAAAAACTTTATAAACAAGAAAAGGAGCATTTGCCGTATGTATGATCTGATGATCCGAAACGCAAGAATTGTGGATGGAACAGGCGCGCCGTGGTACCGCGCAGACATCGCGGTGGAAGGAGGCAAGATCGCCGCAATCGGAAAACTTTCCGGCGAGGCGCGCGAAACTGTGGATGCAGCGGATCATTACCTTGCGCCCGGCTTCATTGATATTCATTCCCACAGCGACGACAGCATCCTTGCCTGCCCGGCTGCGGAAAGCCGCATCCTGCAAGGCGTGACGACGGAGATTGCCGGAAACTGCGGCGCATCCGCAGGCCCTGCGCCGGAGGGAAAGAAGGACGGCTGGCCCGGAATGGGCGCGTTTCTTTCCGCTGTTGAAGCGGCGGCGCCTTCGGTGAACCTGGGCATGCTTGTGGGGCACGGCGCGGTGCGCGCCTGCGCGATGGGATACGGTTCGGAAAAGCCGACGCCCGCACAGCTTCAGCGGATGCGCGCGCTGATTGCAGAAGCAATGGAAGCCGGTGCGTTTGGCATAAGCTCGGGGCTGATTTATCCGCCGAGCAGCTATGCGGATACGGAGGAACTCATCGAAGTTGCAAAGGCGGTGGCGCCCTATGGCGGCTATTACGCCACACATATGCGCGGCGAGGGGAGAACCGTCGTAAAGGCCACGGAGGAAGCCATCCGCATTGCGCGGGAGGCGCGCGTGCCGCTTCAAGTTTCACACCATAAGGTTACCTACAAGCCGGATTGGCAGGTGAGCTGCTTCACCACGACGGCCATGATTGAACGCGCACGCCGGGAAGGGCTTGAGGTGTTTTGCGATCAGTATCCATACCGCGCTTCCGCAACGACGCTTTCCGTCAATATCCCGGAATGGGCGTTTGACGGTGGCGTTCCCGCGCTGCTGGAACACCTGAAAAACCCGGAGCTGCGCGCGCGTGTGCGCGATGAGATGGAGGCCTCCCACCGCGGGCGCTGGGGGGATCTGTTCGTTTCCTATGTCACTACGGAGGAGAATCAATGGATGGCAGGGCGCTCCATCCCGGAGATCGCGGAACGAATGGGAGAGGAGCCTGCGGATGCGTTGATCGACATCGTAATTGCCGAAAACGACCGCGTGGGCGAAATCTCTTTCGGCATGTGCGAGGAGGACATCGAACACATCATGAGCAAACCCTATGTGATGACCGGATCGGACGGCGGGGCGATGCCGCTTGACGAACCCGGAAAGCCGCACCCGCGTAATTACGGCACGTTTGTGCGTGTGCTTGCGCATTATTGCCGTGAGAGGAAGCTCTTCTCGCTGGAAACCGCCGTGCATAAGATGACGGGACTTCCGGCGGCGCGCCTCAGGCTTTCTGAGCGCGGAACGATTAAAAAGGGCATGTGGGCAGATCTTGTGCTGTTTGATTTCGAAGCGCTCAGGGATACGCCGGATTTCACCAACCCGCAGCAGGCTTGCGAGGGGATTTTGAAGGTGTATGTCAACGGCGTGCTTACCGCCGAAAACGGCCGCCACACAGGCGCGCGTGCGGGCGTCGTATTGCGCCGGGCGCGCGGATAAGGAGGGGGACGGAATGCAGATTGAAAGAATGCGCCTGATAACGGTCGCGCAGGCGGCGCAGGCTTCCATGGCAGAAAACAAGGTTCCGGGCCTGGCGATGGCGTTCTTTTCCGGAGGGGAACAGGTATGCGCCGAAACGCTCGGCATTGCGGATTCGGTGCGCAACTTGCCCGTGAGTATGGGAACGCATTTCGAGGCGGCCTCGCTGACGAAGCCCGTGTTTGCGTATCTCGTATTGCGGCTTGTTGAAGCAGGCGTGCTCCGGCTGGATGCGCCGCTGTGCGAATCCCTGCCGGGCAGCCTGCCCACGGAGGATCCGCGTTTTGCGCAAGCCACGGCTGCACATGTGCTTTCCCATGGAACGGGGCTGCCCAACTGGGGCGCCGCGCCGCTGCCGCTTGCATTTGCGCCGGGGCAGGGGTTCCGCTATTCCGGCACGGGATACGCTTGCCTGCAAACCGTTGTGGAACACCGCACCGGGCGCAGGCTGGACGACCTGCTGCAAACGGAGCTGTTCGGCCCGCTTGGCATGGAGGATGCGGCGATGGTGTGGACGGGGCCGCTCAACCGGACGCTTGCGCGCACCTGGGATGAAGCGGGAGCGCCGGAACCCAAGCGCGGGCGCGCGCAGCACGCGGTTGCGCTTGAGCCAAACGCCGCGTTTTCGCTGTATGTGACGATTGCGGATTATCCAAAATTTCTGGCGCAGATCCTTTCGGAAACCGGGTTTGCTTCGCGGGTGCGCGCGGTGCGCAATCCGGCCGGCCACGGTGTGGAATGGGGCCTTGGCTGGGGGTTGTATCAAGAGGTGATCTGGCATTGGGGCGACAACGGCGGCTTCAAGTCCTTCGTTTGCTTCGACCCTGTGACGCGGGATGCGCTTTTGATCCACACCAACGGCGCAAATGGGCTTCACACGTGCTTTGACGTAGCGGAGCATTGCACCGGTTTTGACTTTTCCAACATTGCAGCCATGATTGCCGAAGCGGAATAAAGCGCGGCATGCGGCGATCGGCAGGCCAATCCTCAGCCGCCTGCGGCGACAGCTCCTTTCAAAAAGGAGCCTTTTGGTTTTCAGCTGCCCGTTAAGCCCCCTTTATAAAAGGTGCTGCCGGGGGATTGATGCAAACCGCGACCATTGCGGGAATAAGGACAATCCTCAGCCCGCTGTGCGGACAGCTCCTTTCAAAAAGGAACCTTTTGGGTTTCAGCTTCCGTTAAGCTCCCTTTTGAAAGGGAGGGCAGAGCCGGGCGAGAGCAGTGCGGGATGCAGCGCGACCATGCGAATTGTGGGCAACACGCACCACCCTGAACCTACTGCATGGGATGGCCTCCCCGCGGCTCCATGCATGCTCAATTTGATGGCGTGTTAAATTTTGGAAAAGCCTTCCGGGATGCCGGAAAATGCCTGTACAGATAAAATCGCGTAATTTATAATGTAAGTAGTGCAAGGCGGTATAGGCTTAGCGTGGAAGGGGAGAACACGAATGCGGGCAAGGGAAAGACGCTTTTCAAAAACAGAGCGCGCTTGGATTCTTTACGATTGGGCAAACTCGGTTTACGCAACGAACATCATGGCTGCAATTTTCCCGATCTATTTTGCCATGGCGGCAACCGACACGGGCGATAAAATCTATGGTTTTGCGGTTTCGGCGGCGAACCTCATCGTTGCGCTCCTATCGCCGCTGCTCGGGGCGATCGGGGATTTCCGCGGCATGAAGAAAAAGCTTTTTGCGGGCTTCCTGCTGCTGGGTCTTGTGTTTACGGCAGCGATGGCCGTGTTTGATTCCTGGCAGCTGATGCTTGTGGGCCTTGTGATTTCCCGCATCGGCTTCTCCGGCTCATGCCTGTTTTATGATTCGTTCCTGACGGATGTGACGGCGCCGGAGCGCATGGATAAGGTTTCTGCCTGGGGCTATGCAATGGGCTATATCGGCGGCAGCACCATCCCGTTTGTGATCTCCATCGTCATTCTTTTGCTGATGGGGCAGAATGTGCTTTCTTATAAAATTTCGATCCTGATCGTGGTTGTCTGGTGGGCGGTGTTCAGCATTCCTTTCCTTAAAAATGTGGAGCAGGTTTACAGCGTGGAAGAGCCTCCGGCGCAGCTTGCGCGCGCTGCGTTTTCCAATATGGCGAAAACATTCCGCTCGATTTTGAGGGATAAGCGCATCCTGTACTTCATGGTCGCCTATTTCTTTTATATTGACGGCGTGAGCACCATCATCAGCATGGCAACGAATTACGGCACAACGCTTGGCCTCGGCACCATCGGCATGATTCTGGCCCTGCTCGTGACGCAGGTTGTTGCGGTGCCGTTTTCCATCCTGTTCGGGAACCTTGCAAAGAAGGCCGGCTCCATCCGGATGATCTCGATCGCGGTGGGCGTGTATTTTGCAATCACCATCGTCGGCTTCCTGATGGGCAACAACATCGAACGCGCGGAGCTTTTGGGCGGCGATGTGGCGGCGGCAACACGCACGAGCACGGTGCTCTTTTGGGTGCTCGCAACGCTCGTTGGCACGGTGCAGGGCGGCATACAAGCGCTTTCCCGTTCGTACTTCGGCCAGATCATCCCGCCGGAGCGTTCCAATGAATACTTCGGTTTCCTGGATATTTTCGGCAAATTCTCCTGCGTGATCGGCCCGGCATTGTATTCGCTTGTATATACGCTTACCAACCGTGCATCACTTGGCATTTTGAGCATTATCCTGCTGTTCCTTTGCGGCGGGGTAGCGCTGCTGATTGGCCGCAAACACGTTTTCGCGTCGCACGCAATGGGAACCATGGAAGGATAAAGAAGAGGACGGGGTGGAACCATGCATGAAGGACATCGGGAACGCTTGCGGCAAACTTATTTGGAACATGGCGCATCCGCGCTGCATGAGCATCAACTGTTGGAGCTTTTGCTTACCTATGCCATCCCGCGGCGCGATACGAACCCGCTTGCACACCGCCTGCTTGCAGCGTATGGATCGTTGGATAAGGTGCTTGCCGCAAACCCATACGACCTGATGCGGCAGGAGGGGATCGGCCCGCAGACAGCCGTATTGCTTTCGCTTGCGGGCGCGCTTATGCAGCGCCGCAGCGCTCTCTGCGCCGAACGGACGGCGGTCAACACGCCGGAAGCGGCCTCGCGTTATTGCCAAGCGCTGCTTGCAGGCGCAAAATATGAAGAAACCTATGTAATTTCTTTGGATAAACGGCGTACCGTGCTGCATGCGGACAAGGTCGCTTCCGGCACGTTGGGGGAAACGGTGCTTTACCCCCGCCTGGTGCTGGAATGCGCGCTGCGCCATGGTGCGAACAGCGTAATCCTGACGCATAACCACCCATCCGGCAACCCGAAGCCCTCAAGCGAAGATGTCAGAACCACCCGCACGGTATACGATGCGCTGCAAACGGTGAGCATAACGCTGCACGATCATATCATCGTAGGCAACGGCTGTACTTACAGCATGGTGCGCGATGCCGTGCTTTCTTCGGGCGAGGTTCCAGCGGGATATGCAATGGTGGCGGAGAAAGAGAAATAGTTTTTCAGAAGGGAAAAATGGGTATGAAGCAATCGGAAACGATATACCGGCAATGGCTGGGAGAGGAAAGGCTTGATCCTGCGCTGCGGGGAGAGCTGTTGGCTCTTGCAGGCAATGAAAAGGAGATTGAGGAACGGTTTTATACGGAGCTGGAATTCGGCACTGCGGGCTTGCGCGGCATCATCGGCGCAGGTACGAACCGCATGAACGTGCATGTGGTTCGGCGTGCCACGGAAGGCCTTGCAAAATACATCCGCACGTTTGCGGATGGGCCTGCGCGCGGCGTCGCCATCGCATACGATTCCCGGAGGATGAGCGATGCGTTCGCACGCGAGACGGCGCTTGTGCTTGCGCAGAACGGAATCAAGGCGTATCTTTATACAACGCTGCATTCCGTGCCGCAGCTTTCCTTTACGGTTCGGCACCTTGGCTGTATTGCAGGCGTAGTGATCACAGCGAGCCATAATCCGCCGCAATACAATGGCTATAAAGTATATTGGGAACATGGCGGCCAGGCGGCTCCTGCGCAGGCGGCTGAAATTTTTGCCAAGATCCGTTGCGCGGATTATTTTGCGGTACGCGGCATGGAGGAAAGCGAAGCGATTGAAAAGGGCCTTCTCATGATGATCGGGGAGGAAATAGATGAAGCGTATTACGCGGCAACGGAAACGTTGCTGCAATACCCGGAACTGATGCGCGTGCATGGCGGGGAATTGAAGCTTGTTTATACGCCGCTGCACGGCTCCGGCTGTGTTCCGGTGCGCACGCTGCTTGCGCGCGTGGGCGTTGCCGTGCATATCGTGCCGGAGCAGGAGAAACCGGATCCTGCTTTTCCAACTGTAAAGGCGCCAAATCCGGAGGATCCCGATGCGTTTACGCTGGCGGTGCCGCTTGCGGATCGGATTGGCGCGGACGCAATCCTGGCAACGGATCCGGATTCTGACCGGCTCGGCGTTGCCGTGCGCAAAAAGGATGGAGCGTTCGATGTTCTGACGGGCAACCAGATCGGCAGCCTGCTGCTTCATTATCTGCTTTCGGCACGCAAGGAAAAAGGGACGCTGCCTGAAAACGGCATAGTTGCAAAATCGCTTGTGAGTACGCGCATGGCGGATGCAATCTGCGCGCGGTTCGGCGTTGCCTGCAAGGATGTGCCGACGGGTTTCCGCTTTATTTCCGAAGTAATCGACCGCTGTGAACGCACCGGCGAGCAGACATTCCTGTTCGGCTTTGAGGAGAGCTATGGCTTCCTGTCGGGGAGCTTCGCCCGGGACAAAGATGCGATCTGCGCGGCAATGCTTGTTGCGGAGGCCTGTGTATATTACAAACAAAAGGGCATGACGCTTTATGATGTGCTCTGCGAAATGTACCATATATACGGCTATTACAAGGAATCCGTAAAATCCTACACGCTTGCGGGCAAGGATGGCATTGAATGTATTCGCGGCGCAATGGCGGCGCTGCGCACAAACTGCCCAAAGGAGTTCGGTGGAATTGCCGTGGAAACATATGAAGACCTGCTTGCCGGAACATGTACACGGATAACGGATGGTGCCGTGGAGCCTGCTTCGATGCAGGGGATCGATGTGCTGCGCTATTCCCTTGTGGGCGGTCCGTGGATTTGCGTGCGGCCCTCCGGAACAGAACCAAAACTGAAGCTTTATATCGGGGCAAATGCGCCGGACGAAGCGGGTGTGGATGCGCTGCTGCAAACGCTTGTTACTGCTGCGGACCGGCTTCTTACAAAACTGCTGTGCGTTAACTGAAACAAGGCACGGCAAAGCTGAAGAAGGATTCATTGTGGCCGGGAACAAAAAAATCCGAATTTATTTCAAAAAAGGGATTGACATAGTAAGAGTAGTCTGATAATATAAACAAGCTGTCGCGTGCGGCGCGGGAAACGGGCCGTGAGAGGCAGAGAGAGAGCACCTTGAAAACTATATAGTGCAGAAGATAGAAGAAGAACGCAATGTAATTTGAGGGAGCCTTGGCACGGGGAAGAGCCGTGCGAAGGGTCTAAGGATAACTTGGAGCCAAGCAAAGAAGAAATGAGCGAGCGTTGAAAGACGCTTGAAGAGGATTTAAACTCAAGAGTTTGATCCTGGCTCAGGACGAACGCTGGCGGCGTGCC
>OLXK01000566.1_pt1 | contig 34988 bp, 28 predicted proteins | sample 1674321 | NCBI WGS metagenome assembly OLXK01 (sample SAMEA103958162, study PRJEB25191) | human gut metagenome | reverse complement strand
CGATCTAAGTGCTCAAGTAGTGGGATTTGTAAATTTTCTTAGTCTTTCCACTACTTGTGTCAATCAGCTCATTAAGTTTTTGGGAAACTATGAGTTCAGCCTCTACTCGTTCTTTGCTCTTGCAGATTCCATCAGGGAACAGTCTATCAAACTCCCATTCGAACGCTGCTGTAATCATTACAAAACGAGCAGCATCGATATGTTTACCACTCTGAAAAGAATCCGGTAAATGACGCAAATAAAGCTTCTCGCTTGCAATGTCAGACAAGATTTGTCCCTCATGACCTGATATATATGCCTGCTTAATATATCGTCCATCCTTTAGAGTTTGAATTTCTGTGTCTACACCTTCATCCAAAACATATAACTCTGCAAAAGTCTCATGCGTTCCATTTTCACAAGGAGCAGCCAATTCTACTTTGCTAAACTCTACATTTTTCCGATAACAAAGGAATTGAATAAATTGCTTTCCTATATACCAAAGCCTAAGAACGAATCTATAATCATCGGTAGCATCAAACTCGAACATCATATTTGACGAAAGCGTCATGGGAGGCTCCCATATTTTCGTACTCATCATACGAGAAATGCCAAAATAAACAGAAACATTTTTCCCATCCACAACAAATGGCTGTCTTTTAGTTGTCGTACACTCGAAATCCCTTGCCGTTACCGAAAACGTGCCACTGTTCATAAACGCTTCTATATCCAGTGTACATTCTATGGCTTGATTTGTAGGGTGAATACAGTTGATTTCTGGTGCATTAAAGCTGATTCGATCTATAGAATCTCTGACATACTTACATATAATGTAGGCTTTCAAATCAATAAACAACACTGAATTTTGCTTGGAAATATACGCTCCCTTTTTGGGCAAGAAAATGATTTGTTTGCTACTTTCGTTGCAGTTCCCGACCAAAATATCTTCTTCCATACGAGGCGGTTCATCCTGTGTATAGGTCCCTTTTGCTATCTCCTTCATTCCAAATTTCCACATAGATGAGCGCTGTTTTTCAGAGCATGGGATTAGTCTTAACTTCGTATCAGAAAATACAAATTGATAATCGTCATCTTTATACCGGAGCACACCTGTATAAATTTCATCATTTGAATCTACACGATTTAATTCCACAGTATCACCTCCGTATAATACATAGATATAGATCAAGTGCTTTCAATTACACTTTTTAATTTATCAAATTCTATCTTACGATCTGCTTGTTCCAACCGTAAAAAAGCGAGGAGACACATTTGATATGTTTCATCATACCAGTGTTCTAATTCTTCTGGAGGCATGTCTGCCACCGCTTGTTTGAACTTTCCGTTTATGGAAGGATCAACATTATTATGACGAATGTTCAGATTATTGAACAAATAAAAGATATCACTGCAAAATCTGCTATCAACTTTAGCTAATTCAGTCCGCTTGGCTTCCAATAGTTCTGCAAGCTTTAAAATCGTATTTTTCTTTTCTTGTAACTTTCCCCTCATGCTATGATGGTTATAGGAAATCATCTTATACGATATTTCTTTTTGAATCTGCTCACTTTCCGCAACAGAAATTGCCGCAGGCGATTTCTCAACATATATTACAAAACCATCTTGATTTAAAGGCATGTACCCTATTTTTTCGATAACCTGAGCAATTTGCATTAAGTAAAACTGAACATTAATTGCTGGTTGTGGCATTGGTAAATATCCAACTCCAGAAGCACATTGTGCGCTTTGGTACCCCATAAGCATATTTTCAATATACTCACATAACAGAATCAAGTTATCAATGCTAAAAGGTTCTGGCTCTTTCTCAAAGTGAAACCCGTTTACATTATTAAACTCCTCTATAGACAAACAGGTCCCACGAAAATAGAATCCCAGAAAATAATCGCTCAATTCGTCGTACGCAGAGATCCGTTTGGTGTTTGACACTTGAATACTGCGATCATAAAGCATACCATATAACTTCTGATATTCTGATTTTATATCAATTTTAGCTTCTTTTAGAATTTGGGCAAAATTCCGTCTCATCTTTTCACCTCATTCCACCCGTTCCATTCCATTCATCAGCATGGGCAGGAGCCCAGTCACGGAGTTCTATCAACTCACGCTTTTCTTCTTCACATTTCTCAGGTTATAGCTCAAGTCGTTCATGGCAACTTCATGCTGAACAAACAACTTATTCCTGTGCTCCCTTTTTCAGATTACAATCCCGGCAAAGCATTTGACAGTTGTCTGGCGTTGTTTTTCCGCCTTTGCTCCACGGTGTAATATGATCAGCGTGCATCTGTTCAAACTCAAATTCTTCACCACAAATAGCACACTTATGTCCTTGCTTCTCGTAAGCAGCCAGAGCATCCCGACGGTCAAAGGAACGGATTGACAATTTCTTTTCTTGGCCAGTCAGCAGGTACTCATAAATACCAGATTTTTTGGTCACATCTTCATCGCCCATGAGTCGCTGAATTTCCGTTTCCAGCTTCTTGGGGTCAAGGTCCGTCCGCTTGCCGTGCTGATTGTAGAAAAGGCCCCACGGAAGCCCCTTCATTTCTTTGCGCTTTTTCGGGAAAATCGCTTCTACCCAGTCGATCACAGAGCGGAAATAGTTCCACAACTGCACCGCACTGGGGTCATTCTGATGTTCAGCCATGTACGCTTCAATGGTTTTTCCTTCGGCACTGGCTGCCCAGAAAATAGCCGTTTCAAGGTATTCCTGACGGATAGAAGCGCCTTTCAAATAATCACCAGCCAGCGTACCTGCTGCACAGCCAGTCTTGGAGAAATACCGCTTTGCATCAGAAGTCCAGCTGCCAGCATAGACGGCGTTCCGCAACTCCTGATCAGTCAATTCTTCGCCTGCAATGTTGATAATACGGAACCATTCCAGCTTTTCACTGTCCGTACCATCACACACATATACGAATAGAGGATAGTCAAGAATCTGCTGCTTCTTGTCGGCCGGCAGGTTATAAAAATACTTGTCATCTACAGAGAAGGTGCCGTCTACATACTCGCACAGGGAAATGGTACGCTGCTGACCATCCAGAACCTCGAACCCTTCGGAGCCGTCCTCTTTCTTTACCTTGCACCAGTACATCACGTTGAGCGGTAAGCCCTTCATGACAGTGCGAATGACTTCATCACGCTGCGCGTCCTTGTAGACGAACTCGCGCTGATACTTCGGTCTTATATCAAGGCGCTTATCGTAACCGACAACACCTTCTTCTGCGTCGTTGAAGTATCCCTCACAGACTTCACCGACAGTCACTTTTAGTTCTTTGATTTGCATATCATTTTACCTCTTTCGGTGGTTCTGGATGTTTGTTACGAATGAACACACGGTCATAAGTCCTTTTGCCGTTGAGCAAACAACATCCCCCACGATCTTCTTTGCTCGGTTTATATCCTAATTGTTCTAATATCTCAACCGGAGCAGATGCTCGTGTATTTCCTGACGCTTGCCAAATAATCTCAAATTGATCCGGATTAAACTTATCAAAGAATGTAATCGGAACTCCCATGATACCTGTGTAGTCACATGGAATATCAGCAGTTTTAGAAACTTCAACGGCATTATAATTATCATACGAAGGATTATTCTCTGGGCTATATCGCTTTACGAGAATTAGTTCCTCATGGCGCTGTTTCATGTCAAGATTGGTATACCACCGCACGCCTTTTACTCGGATATATTTTCGGCCTGTAGCTTCATCAATGCCACAAGTCGAAGCATCAAGCGAATAATCATCCGGAACAAAAAAAGCTCTATCTCCCGAATGGATACTTGCTCCAAGCCATATCTGATTTGATATGATATACGGGAATATTTCTTTATACTTCAGTGCATTAACATTACCAATAATGATAAAATGCTTTTGATGCTCCGCCAACGTAGCTACATACTCGCGAAACAATGAGAACGGCGGATTTGTAACCACAATATCTGATTCATCCAGCAAGTCCAGACATTCTGGCGAACGGAAATCGCCATCGCCCTCCAGCTCTACCAACTCATTTTCGCCGGTTCTGAACAGCTCTGCCACATCCAGCATATCCACGCCACCGTCACCCATCTTGTCATATACTTGAGTAACTACAGCCTTATAAGGACGCTTGCTTTTATTTTCTTCTGCACCCTTATCTTCAAAGTAAAAAGTCATCTGGCCGTTTGCGTCACAACCGTATTGTAACTGCTGCCCTGCAATCGGAGACGAATAGTAGCAAGTTGCAATCAACTTTTTCAGCCCCAAACGATTGAAATTCAGCGCAAAATACTTAAAAAAGTTGCTCTCAAACGGATCATCGCAGTTACACAGCACCGTCTTACCCTGGAAGTGCTTGCGATAATATCGCATTTCCTTTTCAATATCAGTTAGCTGCGTATAGAATTCATCCTTTTTAGCTGTTTTGGCAGCACCTAAATCAGCATTCTTTGCCATTACTGCTCTGCCTCCTTTGCTTGATATTCTTTCAGCCATTCACGCAGAAGGGCAGAAACCGTCATGTCTTTATCCAAGGCAATCTGCTTGAGCGCTTTGCGCTCTTCCCGTGTCATCGTGATTGTCAGATTTACCATGTTTCTTTCTGCCATAATCTTTTACCTCTTATGCACATTTAATTGTGTAATTGTGTAATAGTGTACCACAAAATGGCACATAAATCAACAAACTTAGACTGGCTCCATCTTTGTTTTATAGCTGTAGATAAGATATTTCTCCGCCTTGTTTGACAAACAGAAGGCCAGGTGAAAACCCAACCTCCTGTTTGTTAATTATCGCGACTCTCCTCTATCAATCTCGCTTCTTCTATGCTGTGAAAAATACGACCACAAATTATGCCGAGAAATTGCATTCTCCGCGCCGAGTACGGCTACCAAGGCATCGTCATGACCGACTGGGTCACACCGATGACCGGGGATGCGCGCTCTGCCCACCGAGATTCGCAGGCGCAGTATGTAGCTGCGGCAGGCGGCGACCTGTTCATGCCCGGCAACAAGGGTGATTATGACAACCTGCTGCAGGGCATCGACAGCGGCGCAGTGACACTGGAGCAGGTAAAAATCAATGCCTCCCACGTGGTCAGAACGGTCCGGGCGCTGACACAAGAATAAAACACAAAAACCTCTGCCAGACTGGATGTTTGCCTGGCAGAGGTTTTTTAATAAGTATTTACTTTTCACGGTACTCCATTGGGGTTTGGCCAGTGACCTCCTGAAAAATCCGGCTGAAATAGTTGCGTGTGCTAAAAGAAAGTGCAGCGGCAATGTCCTGCACGGTCTGGTTGGTGCTTTTCAGCAAAACCTTGGCGCGCTCAATCTTGGCAAATTTTATGTAATCTGTCACGCTCAAGCCCGTCTCTTCCTTGAATTTGTGGGTCATATAATATTCCGTATAGCCCACCAGCGCTGCAATATCTGCAGCGCGTATTTTTTTATCGAGATTCATCTCAATATAGTCCACGCACTTTTGCACCTGCTGGCTGAGATGCGGGTTGGTGCGGCATTTATGCACGCGCCGGACAAAGTCGTCATACATCATAAGGCCGAGCGGTTCAAGATCTTCCAATGTTTTTGCATTTTCAGCGGATTGGATGTAGCTGTCCCCCAGCGCGTAGGCTTCCTCCGGCGAAAGCCCGCCCTCGATGGCGGCACGGCATACCAGTGAGGTAAACACGATGATGCTGGTCTTGCTCTGGCGCAAAGCGTCATCGCTGCGCACAGGCACGCCCGCACTGATTCCCATACTGGCGGAAAGGGCCTGCCTGTAGTTCAAGTCACCGGTGCGCACCATCTGCAGAAGTCCCTGCTCTGCCATCCAGACCTTGTGGCGATCGTGAGCGGGCTGCTGCACTGTATTGCGCACCTGCGCCAAAAACTCGCTGTTGATGTCGCTGATCGCAAGGTGGTTGCCGGTCAGACAATAGTGCATCATCAGCGCGTAGCGGTGCAAGACCGTGCATTGCAGCACAGGGACGGTTTTCAACACCTCGTACAGCTGCATGGTCCATGCCACGCTCGTTTCCAGACGGTTATAGTATTGCAACCCCTGCTCAATCCCGCGCAGCGAAACATCCTGATAAAACACCGGCCCGATGACCCAGGCGCGTTTCAGCACACTGCCGTCCTTTTCAAAGGCAGCTGCCCATGTCATGCCAATGGCCGTGCCGAGCGTGACCGGCGTTGTGTGCCGGCTGCCGTAGTCCAGCATTTTTTTCTTGCAGCCGAATATCTCAAATGCGCCGGAGAGGAACCCCGCCTCCGGGCAGTTGCTCTGCAGCAGACTGCCATCGGCATTATAGCACCATGTATAAATGTTGCCGCCGCACTGGATCAGCTCAGAAAACAGCTCCATATTTTGAAAAACATGCATCGAACCACCCTCATTTTATACCAGTATACCAAAAAAAGTGGCTGCCGTACAGACAACCACTGATATTTTTATGCGTTGGCGTAGCTGCCCAGCGCCGCAAGGCTGGGCTTCGGGGTGCGCCCCATCGTTTCGCGGTTTACGGCAATCAGGCCAAAGTTCATAGCATAACCCTTCTGCCACTCAAAGTTATCCATCAGGCTCCAGTGGAAGTATCCCTTGACCGGAATACCATCAGCGATGCAGTTTTGCACACCAGCCAATGCGGCCTCGATAAACGCCACGCGGCGGGTATCATCGGCGGTGGCAATGCCGTTTTCGGTCACGATCAGATCACCGTGGAAATCCTGCGCCACCTTGCGGATTACATTTTCCAGTGCCTGCGGATAAAACTCGTAGTCCATCTGGGTCAGCTCGGCCCCCTGCGGTGCGGGCAACTGCCCATGCGCACCGTACAGCGTGCGAGTGTAGTTCTGCACGCCGAGGAAGTCATCCTCCTTAATATAAGGAAGATAGTGGGTGAACTCTTCCTCCCACGCAGCGGCGGCAAAGGCTTCACCGCCCGGCTGGGCCTGCAGGTCATGCAGCGAGAGGGTCAGACCGACCTTAACCTCAGGGCAGATTGCCTTAATAGCCTCCCGCGCGGCGGCATGAGCGCGCAGAACCAGCAGATCGCCCTCCGGCGTGCGCTCGCTGACGAAAATTTTCGGCTGCGGCGTACCGAACACGGCGGCGTTTTCAGCGGCAGCGTACTTCATATTCTCCATCATCTTCTGGAAGTTCATGCCCACCTGCACGCTGCCCTCGGCGGATTTGCCTGCATTGGCAGCAGCCTTGGCGGCCTGCTCTGCCATCAGGCGGAACCGCTTGGAGATAGCCGCCAGCTGCAGACCCATATTCGCCTCATTGATGGTGCAGACGATGTGAAGCTCACTGCCCAACTGCTCCATCACATAGCTGACATAGCGCTTGAAATATTCGACCGTGCTTTCAGCCTCCCAGCCGCCCTTGGCAATCAGCCATTTGGGGCTGGTGAAATGCAGCAGCGTCACAACGGGTTCCACACCGTGCGCCTTGCAGCAGGCAATGACCTTGCGGTAATGCTCGATCTCGGCAGGGTCAAACTTGCCCTCCTCCGGCTCGATGCGCGCCCACTCGATGGAGAAGCGGTAGGCGTTCAGGCCCGCATCGGCCAGCAGTTTAATGTCCTCCTCATACTTATTATAATGGTCGCAGGCAATGCCGCTCGGCTCGGTAAAGCTGGTGTGGGGCAGCTGCTCCTGCGCCCAGTAGTCGGAATGGATATTGTTACCCTCGACCTGATGGGCGGCAGTGGCCGCGCCGACAAAGAAACCTTTTTCAAATTTCTGCATAATTTTCTCCTTACCTGTGCTGTCTAAAGCAAATCAAGAAACTTCTGTACCTGTATCATAACATAACAAGCGCAAGCCACGAGGGCATTATTTAGCAAAGCAGGACAATATTCCGTGTTATTTGAAATAATGCGTGAATTTTTGTTCCTCATCTGCTGATTTTTATCCCCTGCTGCCGTTTTGCTTCTGGTATAGTGGTGTCAGTGAGAAAAATCACTGCGGAATTTTTAGGAGGAAAACAAAATGTTCAAAAAGAAACCCACTGCTTCAGAAGTTGACGGCGTACAATACCGCCGCGCCAAATTATGGCAAATCATCTGCTATGCCTGCAACGGTCTTGTCGGTATGAGCGTCTATTCCCTCATCGGCATGGCGAGTTATTCCGCCAGCATCGGCTACGGCATCACGACCGCTGCCGTTGGCATTATTCTGACCTGCTCCCGTATTCTGGACGGCATCACCGATCCCCTGCTTGCCTTTGTCTATGACCGCGTCAACACCAAGTTCGGCAAGCTGCGCATCCTGATGGTTGCCGGCTTCCTGATTGAGGCACTCGCCCTCTACGGAATGTTCACCGGCTTCTCGTCCAAGGGTCTGGGCCTGCCGGTGTTTGCCCTGCTGTACATTGTCTACATCATCGGCTACACCATCACCAACATGACTGCGCAGACCATTCCCGCCATCATGACGAATGATCCGCGCCAGCGCCCGACCATCGGCGTCTGGACAACTGCCTTCAACTATCTGGTGCCGATGGCAATGTCGATGATTTTCAATGTTGTGCTGCTGCCCAAATGCGGCAGCTCCTACAACCAGGCCTTCCTGTCCGCTGCCTGCAATATGACGCTGCTTGCCGCGGGTATCGGCACCGTTTTGGTCTGTCTGGGCGTTTCTGCCTACGATAAGCCGGAAACCTTTGTCGGCACCAAAAAGTCCGAACCGCTGAAAATGTCCGACATTGTCGAGGTTCTCAAGCACAACAAACCCCTGCAGTGCTACATTGCCTCCAACGCTTCTGACAAGCTGGCACAGCAGGTGGCCAGCCAAGCCATCATCAACACGCTGTTCAACGGTATTTTGATCGGCAATATGGGTCTGGCCACCATTCTGACCGTCATCAGCATGGTTCCCTCCATCTTCTTTGCGGCGTTCGGTGCCAAGTATGTCGGCAAGCACGGCAGCAAAAACGGCATCGTCACTTGGACCTATGTCAGCATGACGATTACTGTCGCGCTGGTTCTGTTCTTTATCTTTGGCGACCCCACGCAAATCGGCGTTATGGGCAGCCCCTCCATGATTCTCTATGTGGTGCTGACCCTTTTGCAGAACGGTTCCAATATGTGCATCACCACCTCCAACGCCTCGTATATGGCGGATGCCATTGACTTTGAGCTGGACCGCAGCGGGCGTTATGTTCCTGCTGTTGTCTCCGGCACCTACAGCCTGGTCGATAAGCTCATCACCTCCTTTGCCGCTGTAATTGCTACCGGCGCTGTTGCACTGCTGGGCTACACCACCACGATGCCTCAGCCCACCGACCCTTGCACAAGCGCGATTTTCTGGATGACGCTGAGCCTAAAGTTCGGCCTGCCCCTCATCGGCTGGGTCATTACGCTGGTTGCCATGCGCGAATGCCCGCTGACCAAGGAGGAAATGGTCAACGTCCAAAAGCGCATTGCCGAGAAAAAGGCTGCTGCGCAGTCTGAGTTCTATAAAGAACAGCTTCAGTAAGCCCATTAACCAAAGACGAAAGGGTTTGCAGCCTTTTCGGTTCTTTGAAGTTAAAACCACCCATAAGGAGTCATTCTATGAGCAAAGCAATTCTGTTGAACACCGGTTGGACTTTTACCAAGGAAGGTCATGACGAGCCGGTCACCCTTCCCCACACTTGGAACGCTGTAGACGGTCAGGACGGCGGCAACGACTACTACCGCGGCACCTGCAGCTACACCCGTAAACTGGAGAAACCGGAGCTGTCCGATGGCGACCGCGCGGTTTTGCAGTTTGACGGCGTTGCTATGACTGCAGTTGTCAGCCTGAACGGGGAGAAAGTGGCCGAGCACAAGGGCGGCTACTCCACCTTCCGTGTGGACATCACCGATGCCCTGCACGATGGTGCAAATGAGTTGATTGTTTCTGTTGACAACAGCGACAACGACACCGTCTACCCCCAGAAGGCCGACTTCACCTTCTACGGCGGCATTTACCGCGATGTAACGCTGCATGTTGTGCCCGCTGCACACTTTGCCCTTGCCGAAAACGGCGCTGTGCCCGTCAAGGTCACGCCTGCTGTGACTGACCTTGACGAGCGCCGCTGTGAGGTGACTGTTGAGGCGTTCGTTGTCGGCGCGCAGAGCGTCAACTTCACGCTTGACGGCCAGCAGACGAGCGCCGCCGTCAAGGACGGCACCGCCAGAGCCGTGTTCACGCTGGAGCACGCCCGCCTGTGGGACGGTTTTGATGACCCGTATCTCTACACCGTAACTGCGCGGCTGGACAATGGCGAGACCGAGACCACCCGCTTCGGCTGCCGCAAGTTTGAGATTGACCCGCAGAAGGGCTTCATTTTGAACGGCCACCCCTATCCCCTGCGCGGTGTCTCCCGCCATCAGGACCGCAAGGGTGCGGGTGTAGCCATCACCAAAGAGATGATGGAAGAGGATATGGCGCTGATTCTGGAGATGGGCGCCAACACCATCCGCCTTGCCCACTACCAGCACGCGCAGGCATTCTATGACTTGTGCGACGAAAAGGGTCTTGTCATCTGGGCCGAGATCCCCTACATCACGATGCATATGCACAACGGGCGCGCCAACACGCTGACCCAAATGGAAGAACTGATTGTTCAGAACTACAACCATCCCTGTATTGCCGTTTGGGGGCTGTCCAACGAAATTACTGCCGCATCGCCTGTCAATGAGGAGCTGCTGGAAAACCACCGCGCCCTGAATGATTTGGCGCACAAGCTCGACCCGACCCGCCCGACCACGATGGCGAATGTCTTTATGCTGGAGATTACCAGCCCGATTCTGGAAATCCCCGATGTGAACAGCTACAACCTGTATTTTGGCTGGTATCTGGGTGAACTGGACCAGAACGACGACTTTTTTGATACCTACCACGCCAAATATCCCGACCGCTGCATCGGTTTTTCGGAGTACGGCGCGGACGCAAACCCTGCCTACCAGAGCGCCCACCCCGAAAAGGGCGACTATACCGAAACCTACCAGTGCGTCTACCACGAGCACATGGCAAAAATGATTGCCAACCGCCCGTGGCTGTGGGCGACCCATGTCTGGAATATGTTCGACTTTGCTGCCGATGGCCGCGATGAGGGCGGCAAAAACGGCGAAAACCAGAAAGGACTTGTCACCTTTGACCGCAAAATCAAGAAGGACGCCTTCTACCTGTACAAGGCCTACTGGAGCAAGCAGCCCTTTGTACATACCTGCGGCAGCCGCTATGTGGACCGCACGGAGGATGTGACCGAGGTCAGAGTATACTCCAACCTGCCGGAGGTTTCTCTGTTCAAGGACGGGCACCTTGTCGAAACAAAAAAAGGCGACAAAGTGTTTGTTTTCAATGTGCCCATCACCGGCAAGCACAGCATTGAGGCACGCGCGGGGGCGTATTCCAGCGTGATTCTGGTCAACAAGGCTACAGAGCCGAACCCCGCCTACGCGATGTCCAACCGTCAGGTCGTGAACAACTGGTTTGACGGCGAGCTGGACGAAACCTGCTGGAGCGTCAAGGACAATATGGCCGCTGCCATGGCGGACGCCAAGGTGGGGCCTGTCTTGAAGGCCATCACCGACAAGGCGGCTGCCGCCCGCGGTGATGTAGCTGCCGCCGTCAAGGATAACCCGGCGCTGGTTGCCATGATGGAGCGCGCCATGCAGCGCATGACCGTGGAGGGAATGCTCAAGCAGGCCGGCGCAGATGCCGAGAGCATCAAGCAGCTGAACCGCGTTTTGCAGGGTATCAAAAAGGATGTGTAATACGGTGAAAACCTACTGCAACCCCTTGGATCTGGGCTACCGCTACCAGCACATGAAGGAGGGTGAGCGCGCCGCGGGCTTCCGCGAAGGCGCTGACCCGACGCTGGTGTACTTCAAGGGCAAATACTACCTGTTTGTTTCTATGTCGGCAGGGTTCTGGTACTCGGACGATCTGCTGCACTGGGACTTCCACGCCGACCCCGATCTGCTGATTTACGACTACGCACCCGATGTGCGCCAAGTCGGCGACTCCCTGTATTTTTCTGCCAGCCGCAAGGGGCGCAACTGTCCTATTCTGCGCACCGCCGACCCACTGATCGAGCCGTTTACCGAGGTCAGCGCCCCGTTCGCCTTTTGGGATCCCGATATGTTCTGCGATGATGACGGGCGTGTATATTTTTACTGGGGCTGCTCCAACACCTCGCCCATCTGGGGCGTGGAGCTTGACCCCGATACCATGACGCCCATCGGAGAAAAGAAAGAACTGATTTTCGGGCGCGAAGAAGAACTGGGCTATGAGCGCCCCGGTAACAACGGGATTGTGGATAAAGAGGCAAGCGTGCTTTACAAAGCCATGAAGCCTTTCTATAACGAGGCAACCGGCAAGCTGGAGCTGCCGCCCCAGATGACGCAGATGCCGGGGCTGAACGCCGAGGCGCTGACCGCTATGTTCAACGCCGTCGGCAAGCCCTACATTGAGGGCGCATTTATGACAAAGCACAATGGTACGTATTATCTGCAATACGCCTGCCCCGGCACCCAGTACAACACCTACGCCGATGGTGTGTACACCTCCAAGTCCCCGCTGGGACCGTTCACGCTGCAAGCGTCCAACCCGTTTTCCTCCAAGCCGGGCGGGTTTATGACCGGCGCAGGCCACGGCAGCACGATTGCCGACAAATACGGCAACTACTGGCACGCGTCCACGATGCGCATTTCGGTCAACCACGACTTTGAGCGTCGCGTAGGGCTGTTTCCTGCGGGGTTTGACAAGGACGGCGTGCTGTTCTGCAACCAGAATTTTGCCGACTACCCGCACGAAATTCCGGCAGGCAAATTCGACGCCGCCAGCCAGCAGCCCAAGTGGATGCTGTTAAGCTACCGCAAGGCCGTGACGGCATCCTCCACCGCTGAGGGCAGCGACCCGGTGAATGCCGTGGACGAGGACTGCCGCCGCTGGTGGAGTGCGGGCAGCGACCAGCCCGGCGAATGGCTGTGTGTGGATTTAGGCCGTGATTATGATGTCCGCGCGATTCAGGTCAACATGGCCGATGAAAAACTCGTCGTGGACTTCCCTGCCGACAGCTACGGCGATGACCGCAAAACGCGGCATATCGAGACGCGCCTGCAGATTTCTTGCTATACCGTGGAAACCAGTCTTGACGGCGAGACCTGGACGCTGCGCGAGGATGTCGCCCGCGAATGCTCCAGCGGCTATTATGAGTATGCCGGCGGTATCCGTGCGCGGTATATTCGCGTGACGGGCGGTTTCCTCCCCTACGGCCAGACGCTGCGTGTAAGCGGGCTGCGGGTGTTCGGCAACGTCGAGGGCGACCGCCCTGCCCAAGCCGACGCCAAAGCCGTGCGCGTGGATGCGCTGGACGGCAAAATCAGCTGGCAGCACATCGAGAACGCGCAGGGCTGCAATGTGCGCTACGGCATTGCACCGGATAAGCTATACCAGAGCTGGCTTGTCTATGATGCCGATGAGGTCACGCTTTCCACGCTGATGGCCGGGCAGACCTATTATGTCTGCGTGGACAGCTTCAACGAAAACGGCATCACAACGGGAAAAATTATCAAGATGGAGGGCTGAACCATGCCCACAAAGGCAGTCCAGCAATTTATGCTGGGAACCGTTTTAAGCAACGAAAACGAGGCACGGCAGACGCTTGCCGCCATGAAAGCCGCAGGCTATGACGGCATTGAGCTGTGCGGGTTTATGATCCACCCCATCGGCTTTATGGTGCGGCTGCTGACCAAGGCGGCGGGTATGCCCGTGGGCAAGGGCGGCAATCTCGACTGGCACGCTTTGGTCAAAGAAGCGGGGCTGCAGGTCGTCAGCCTGCACACCGATTTGGGCAGTCTGGAGCGCGATGCCAAAGCGGTGGCGGACGAAGCCAAAAGCTTTGGCACTAAGTATGTCGTTATTACCGGAATGTATCGCTTTGATTACGGCGATGAAACCACGATGCATGACCTTGCCGCACGGCTGAACAAGGCGGGTGAGGCGCTGAAGGCCGAGGGCGTGGAGCTTTTGTACCACAACCACAACTGTGAGCTGCGTCATGTCAACGCCGAAAAGCGTGCCTACGACATTTTGCTGGAGGAAACCGACCCGCAGTTCGTCAACTTTGAGTTTGACAGCTACTGGTTTACCGAGGGCGGCGCCAACGCCCTTGCGTGGATGCAGCGTCTGGGGACCCGCATGAAGCTGTGGCATATCAACGACCGCGGCACCCGCATTTCGGGCAGCGCCGTGACGCCGATTCTGAAAACCGACAGCATGGAGCTGGGTACCGGCAATATGGATCTCGACAGCCTGATGGCACAGGCGCTTACTATCGGCGTAGATGCCGTGATTTTGGAAAGCCACCGCAACTGGGTGGATAACTCCCCCATAAAAAGTTTGCAACTCAGCGCCGAATATCTCAAACAGCATGGCTAAACCGCAATCCCCTGCCCGAAAGGACAGGGGATTTGCTTTTCCTGCGTTGAAACTCGGTTTTTTGTGTGATAAACTTAGGGCAGAAAATCGGAATTTGCGCATTTCAATAGGTCGAACAGATGAAAATTTGAAGATGACGGAGGATATAATGAAGAAAACAGCAGTATTGATTTATAATTCTTTTTGTAATTTTGAATTTAGTGTGGCTCTTGAAATACTTGCTTTAGCAGAAAAAGAGGTTGTAATATTTGCACATACAAAGGAAGCTGTTAAGAGTGAAGATGGATTGATGGTTTTGCCTAACCAGACAATTTCTGAAATAAATATTGATGAGTATGATAGCTTAATCTTGCCAGGAGCTATGGATATTAGGGAAGCAATAGAAAATGAAGAAGTTATAGAATTTATCCGTAAGTTTGAAAATAAAGCGATTGGAGCAATTTCTATTGCTCCGCTCATGCTTGTTAAAGCAGGTTTGTTGAGTGGTAAACCATTTATGGCAGGTGTAAATAAAGAAGAAATCATGGAAGAAGGTTTTACCGAACAAGATTTAGAAAAGATGGTAGGGTGGGATGCCAACTTAGAATCTCCAGTTAAAGAGGGATATATTATTACAGATAATATAATTACATCCATATCATATAATTTTGTGAAATGGGGACTTGCATTTGGACGAATGATTGGAATAGATATCCCACCAGAAACCTTTGGAATTTGATAAGGGGTAAATTCAATTTGACCGAGGGGGCAAATTCCAGTTTATCAAAAACAGCGCCTGCCCTGCCGTAAGTTTTACGGCAGGGCAGGCGCTTTCTTCTTATACTGTGTGCTTTCCGGGGGCAAGGGTAAACTTACGCCCATCGGGCAGGGTGACATCGGCGGTCAGATTGGCAGGGATCTCAAACTCATAGGTTACCACATCGCCGTCATACCGCCAGCCGCTTACAATGCGCCCGGCTGGGGAATCGTAGGTGGCTTTTGCCCAGTCCAGCGATTTGTCGGGCGTAGGTGCAATCGTCAGTGCGCCGTCCGTGTACCGGATGCCGCACACACCGCCGAACAGCCAGCCGCAGATGGCACCGTAGCTGTAATGGTTCAGGGATTCGTGCGGCTTGCCGTTTTCGTCAATGCCCGTCCAGGTTTCCCAAACGGTCGTGGCGCCCTTGCCGACCTCATACAGCCAGCCGGGGGCGTCGGGCTGCAAAAGCAGCTTGTAGGCAGTGTCCGCATAGCCGTATTTTGCCAGCACATCGCACAAAAATGGCGTGGACAAAAAGCCTGTGTTCAGGTGGTAGTCGTTCTCGGCAACCATCCGGTTCAGCGTTTCGGCGGCGGCTTTGCTTTCTTCCTCACCCAGCAGGGCAAAGGCAATGGCGCGGACATACTCACACTGGCGGTCAGAGTGGATCACGCCGTTCTCGGTAAACGCTGCACGGTAGGCTTTCACTGCGTTGGCGGCAGTATCGCGGTAGTTGGCAGCATCGTCCGCATTGCCCAGTTCATCAGCTACTTCTGCCAGCAAGCGCCCAGAGTAGGCCAGATATGCCGTTCCCACGCTCTTGCGCGGGTTCATCATTGCCTGCATGGGGGTGATGCCCGGCTCGCACCATTCGCCGTAGTCCATGCCGTTTAAAACGGTGAACTTGGCGTAGTCACCGCCCTGCTGCTCATCGGTCGTCTGCTGTGCGCGCCCCAGCAAAAAAGCGTACCAGCGCTGCATCATCTCATAGTTGTCCGCCAAAATTTTGCGGTCACCCGTGCGCTTGTACATCGCATACGGCACCAAAATCGCCGCATCGCCCCACCCTGCCGACATGCAGAGCATCGGGGTCATATAGCCGGGACGGGCGTTCGGCGGGGCAATGTTTGCCATGCGACCGTCCGGGTACTGGTTCAGGCGGCACTCCGCCAGCCATTTTTCCGCCACGGGGTAGCAGTCCATCAGGGTCAAGCCGGTTTCAATAAACACGCCCATATCCCCTGTCCAGCCGGCGCGTTCGCGGGTCGGGCAGTCGGTGGGGACATCGCAGAAGTTGCCCTTCTGGCTCCAGACGCTGTTCTTGACAAGCTGGTTCACCGCGTCATTTCCGCAGGTAAACGCGCCCGTCACCGCCATATCGGAGTAGACGGCGTAGGCAGTAAACACGGCATCGGTCAAATCGGCGTCGGTTTCGACCTTGGCGTAGCGGAAGCCCATAATGGTGAAGCTGGGCTTAAAGTAGTTTTTCCCCTCTTTACAGACAAGCTCCAGCATCTGGGCGGTGCCGCCCTCCTTGTGGCGGTTGCGGTCCTGAAAGTTTTCTTGGGTAAAGTTTCCGTTTTCGTCCAACGCTTCGCCGCAAGTCAGCTTGACCTTCTGTCCGGTGTGGGCGATCAGCGTTATCTCCACATAACCGGCGATATTCTGCCCAAAGTCCAGCACCGTCTCGCCGTTGGGCGTTTGCAGCAGCTTGCCGGGGAATGCTTCGTGTTCCAGAATCGGCACGGTATTCATACCGGTAATGGGCAGATCATCACGGTAGGTGCGCACACCATGCCAGCCGGTCAGCTCACCCTCCAGCCGGGCATCGTATACCTCGCCCTGCTGCATATCGTTCTGACGAATAGGCCCGCATTGCGTTGCCTGCATCGTGTCATCGGAAATGCAGACCGGTTTGCCGTCCACCTCCAGCTGAAACAGTACGCCCAGGGTATCACCGAACAAATCACGGTCGCCATCCACACCGCCCGTGCTGCGGTGCCAGCCATCACCGAGAGCAATTAAAAGCTCATTCTCGCCCTCGTGCAGCAGCGCGGTCACATCGTAGGTCTGCGCACCAAGATGCTTGTTCCCGGTAAAGCTGCCGGGGGCCAAAACCATATCACCAATGTGCTTTCCGTTCAACCATGCCGCGTACAATCCCTTGGCCGTGATATACAGCCGTGCCTCGCCCTTGGACGCCGTGAAGCTTTTGCGCAGGTACGATGCCGGACGATGGGGCTTGTACGACTCGGCTGCACCCTTGCCCGCGGCTTCTTTTTCTGCCTGCTTGCGCTCCCAATTGGGGCGGGCAAAGGCGTTGATGGCATCGTCACCGGGGATGTCGATTGGCTCGGTCTCGGGGTCCACCCACTCCCCTACCCAGTCGCACTGTGCAAGGCCGGTCTCAAAGCGTGCCTCACTCCACGCGCCGGGGACATCGTTTTCATCCCACAGACGCACGCGCCAGCACCCGCTCACGCGGGAGCCGCCCACCGCTGGGACGTCAGCATGCATGGCGGCGCCTTCCGTCTTGCCGCTGTGCCAAAGCATTTCACCGTTCGCGGTCAGTTGAATTTCATAGGCGGTCTGGCACACGCCGTCAGCGCACTGCCAAGACAAAAACAGCGGCCCGGCGTCAATACCGACAGGCACTGTCAGATGGTTGGTTTTAAGGTTTATTGCTCGCATCGTCAAGGGACTCCTTTATATTGTATTACCTATATTATAAAGGAACCGTGCGAAGATGCGAACACAAAAATTGCAGAACAAGGATAATTATTCACAAATTAGCACCTTAATATGCGATGTATATCTTTTGTAGCGCAGACAGGACAAAACCCGGAGCCATTTCTTTGCTTACATCAGCTTGGAAACGGCTCCTGATCATTTTATCATTGAAGGTCGGCAAAATCGGGCAGTCCATCATTGACACGCACAAGAAAATCGAGAGCGCGACCGTCGGCACATATAAAGGTGTCGAAAATTATGTGGTGGACGCCTACAAGGCCATCGAGACGGCTTTTGTGGACAGGTTCCTCGAAAAAGTCGAGGATGAAAACAACGAACAATAATAGAATTTAAAGGAGTAATTCACGATGAAAAAGTCTAAGGCAACACCGCACAATTCCCGCCTTGCGGCTTAAGCACCGCTCCGGCGGCTGCGGCACGGCATCTGCGTTGCCAAAATGCTCGATAATGTCGGGTTGCGGTACCCGCATCGTGCTTCGGGGGCAAAAGCCCCTCGCACTCTGCGACCGCTGCCCCTGCTTCGGTTCGCTGTTTCCGCCACTGGCGGCGCTCACCTTTGCAGCATCCAGTATTATCTGCGCTTTTGGCTTAGCATCTGCCGCACCTTGCTCGTCGTATCGGCACTTAGAATTATGCGGTATTGCCCTACCTCTTAATGTATAACCGGAGGTTTTCTATCCAGCGCTTCATTGTTCAGCAGCAGCCCCAACACGGCAAAGCGATAGGTTACAATTTGCCCGTGGTCCATTGATTTGCGAATATCCTGAATCCGGACAATTTTTTTCAACGTTTCAAGCTGATCTTCCATCAGATAAAATGTAACCTGCTTATTGATCGGCTTTGCGCCCCGCTTTCCGGTTTGCTCCGGCAGATATTCTATAATATCTTTGCTTTCTGGCAACACATAATAGCTGCTTCGCTTGCCCTCCGGAATCGCAGCGTAGTCTTCCGATCCAAATACTACGCAGTGTTCTGGTTTCACGCTTGCTGCTTTGTTGAGCTCACTGATCAATAATTGATTGGCAATCGTTCCCACGCGAAGCCCCTGATAAGCGGCTTCCAATTCAAAGCATTCATATATTTCCGGCCGGAAACGAATCAGAACTCTTTCTTTTTTCATTGTGTCCACCGGCATCAATCGATCGATTCTATGATGTTTTTAAGCTTCATCGAAATCTCGATGATTTCATTCAGCGCCGCAACATCTGCATCACGGGATTCTTTGGATACACCTTTCAGCGCTTTTGCAAATGCCTTACTGCTGTATGCCTTATTCAATTTTTTGACCATTTGGGGAACACTTTTCTGGATCATGCTGCTCTTGGTTTCTGCAACCTCGTGTTCCTTTCGCGCACGGTCCCTGGCGGCTTCTTTTTTGCCCTCGTAATCGATGGCGGAAATTTCTTTCGGTTGGCTGCTTACCTTAGCTTTGCCGTATTCATCCGCTTTCCCTTTCAGTTCAGCGAGACCATCATCAAAATAAAGAATCGCTTTTTTATAAGCAGCTTCGTATTCTTTGGTCGTTCCCTGCCGCTGTGCATCGTATAGCAGCTCTCTGAATGCGTCATGCAGATTGTCCCGAAGAACCTCTACATAGTTCTTTCCCGCATCTTCTGTATCGCTGCTATGGCAATCTACTTCCTGCAATTTGGCAAACCGCTCCGCGATTTCATCCTGTATGTCCTCTTCAAACCGCAGATAAGTCTCACATTCGCTTCTCGTTAAAAATTTATCATTTAGAAGTTCTTTTAGTTTGCCCTCCAGCTTCTCTTCGATCCGCGCATCCCGCTCAATCGTGCGCGGATTTACGGTACTGACGCTTTTTGTCGCGCCAAGGGCTTCTTCTCTGCTCATATTATAAGGTTCTTTTTGCAGGCAGGTGATAAATTCCGCAATCGCCTGGCGGCGAATTGCTTCATCACTGAATCCGCCGCGGACCTGCAGGTTTGCGCTGTACAGTAGCACTTTTCTTTCATTTTTAGACAAAGGTGTTATCACAACATTGCAATTTACAATATTCCATGTTGCATCGCCTTTTTCTTGCAGGTAATTCAATGCACGAAACCGCCGTTCGCCGGAAAGCAAAACATATACCATTCCTTCTTCGCGCTGTTCAGGGAATACAACAAGGTTATGCATCAACCCATTGCGCTTAATATCTTCCGCCAAAATGCGGATGTCTTCATCGTCATCCATTACACGGAAAATCTGGTTATCCGGGTTGGTTCGGATATTAACCAACGCAATATATTTATTATCGTATTCAACTTTTCTGTTTTTAGCGAACAAACTATTATAGATGTTGCCCGCCTCGTTATTGTTTACCTCTGCAAGAATACTTTTGCCGGGGAGAGCAGGGGACGTTATGTTCCCCTTCATCTTCTTTTTCATTGCCATTTCAGTTCACCCCCATCTTTGCAAGCTGAGCCTTTAGTTCTTCGTAAGCCTTGCCATAGGCCACCGCAACCGGCTGTGTTTTTGCCATATAGCATACGGGAAGATGCTTCGTAACCGACATATTCACACTAAGGCCGCTGGGAATCTCCGTTTTATAAAGAGAAGCCCCTAAAACCTGTTTGCACTGGTCGCGGATAATTTTTGTAGTAGCTGCCTTTTTCACTACCATCGTAAGAATTACGCCAACGCCTTTCAGATGGCTGCCGGGGGTATTCCGCAGCTCATTGCAGAGCGCATAAGTACGGAACGCCGATTCCTGCGAATTCGCCTCACAAAGAGAGGGAATCAGCACATAATCCGCCGCATTGATTGCATTCGTCAGCAAGAGTGAATCACGGGTCGGCTGGGTATCAATAATGATGTAATCATAGTCCTCCCGGACCTGATTTAAAAAGTAATAGAGAAATTCTCCCATATTCGTCAGGCACTTCGGGTCGCCCGGCTTGAAGTAGGTTTGTGCATCCTCAAAAATTCCCGGAATACGCTGGTTGATCCGCGGCGTCTGCGCGCTGCAGGGGATCATATCTACATTTTCGTATTCCGTTTCGGTGATATAGTCCTTCGTCTTGGTATAACGGAAGCCATCAAACATATCAAAAAGAGCTCTTCCATTATAAACGCCGCTGGTAATTCCATTGCCGCCGCTCAAAGCGCTCGTCAGGTTTCCCTGCGGGTCTGTATCGATGCAAAGAACTTTTTTACCCTCATCGCCCATCAGATAGGCGAGGTTAGAAGCAGTGACCGTTTTTCCTGCTCCGCCTTTCTCGATGGCGATCGTAATGATCTGTGCTGCCATTGGCGTTCCCTCATTTCGTTGGTTGATTATAAAGTGGAAAGACTTAGGGCAACACCGCACAATTCCCGCCTTGCGGCTTAAGCACCGCTCCGACAGCTGCGGCACGGCATCTGCGTTGCCAAAATGCTCAATAAGACATCCAGTATTATCTGCGCTTTTGGCTTGGCATCTGACGCACCTCGCTCGCCGTATCGGCACTTAGAATTATGCGGTATTGCCTTAGGTACATGTTGTCATAAAGTAAAGTTTTCTCTTTTGTTGTAACTATTATGCGGCGACTTGCGTACCTGTTGCTATTTGATATTGCTGGCAATCTTTTCTTCTTTTACTTCTGTTCTTTCCTGTAAAATGTTCATCTTAATAAGCTAATTATAGCATACCCGCTCGTCATGTCAACACGAATCCTGGGGATAATGCCTTCTTTTCCTCTTGATTTACCTGTCACGACTCAAGTACCTGTTGTCAATTTTTCAATTCGTTTGTTTTCGCGCTTTTTCTGAAACAAAAAAGAGGTCTGCTTTTTGCAAACCTCTTTTTCATTCTTATACTTCCTTACGTTCTATTACTCATCAAACTGCGACCAATCGAACTTGAAAAGATCCGTTCTGTCGCCATCCAGTAATGCTGCGCGTTTTGTGCCGTCAGCGATGATCGCGGCAGAATTTTCTATAATGTCATTATAAACCACTGTGCGGTAATACTGCGCAGATTTTCTTTCCTTTGCGCGTTCAAGCATCGCTTTATATTTAACGCTCATTCCCAATGCCCAAGTTTTTAGCCCGTTATTATCTTTGATAATCCGGTTCAACGCTTCCAGCGTTTCCTCTGCCTGATCCCGCTTTTTTGTGTTGGTCAATATTTTTGACGTATATGTGAAAATATCGATGAAGATGTTTCGCTCTTCCGGTGTCAGCTTTTTTTCATAGGTCTGATATTGCGCCTTTACCGCCAGTTCATTGCGTGCCAGGCGATAGGTTGTCGTCAAAATGGCTTCCTTCAGCGGCTGATTGTACTGTTCCAGTGCTTCTTTGCTGACCGAGCTGCGGCGCTTTCTTGGTTTTCTGCTTACTTCTGTATCAGCGCCTTTATGCTCCTGATGGAACGCTCTGACGCTCTTCATTTCTTCCCGGTTTTTGTACTTGATGAAGATATAAAGGAACTCGTATTTCCGAACCCCGCGGCGGCGCACCGGCTCATAGTCAAACCACAGGTCTGTCATCTCATTGATCTCGCTTTTGACCATTGCTAGAACGTTCTTTTCAAAGTCGGAAAATACTTTGTATTTTTCCGTCAGCGGTTTATCACGGCTGAACTTTTGCGCGGAACTGTCTCTGCTTTTGCCCTTGCTTCTATTGATTTCATCACGGGTAGGCATGGAAAGCATACCCTTGAATTCTTCCATATCAAACCGCTTATATTTGAACCCTTTCAGTTCTTCCCGCTTATTGGGGAACTTTTGCAGAACTTCTTCTGTTACAGGTTCAAAAATCAACCCATTGTTATAGGAATAATCTCTGTTTCCGTTGTCATATGACAAAATGATCTCATACACACGCATAGAATAAGTGCTCTGCATCATCAGCAGGTATTCAATGCTATAGGATGTATAATTGCTTGTCAGCTGTGCAATGTCTTTCCAGATATCTGGGTTAAAGCGCATGCTGATCGTCTTTTTCTTCATATCGACGATAGAACCACGGTTCACCCACGACATCGTTTTGTATTGATCATTCCCAAGGGGAACCCAGAACATCCGGTTTTCCAGGTTTTCAATGGTTTTGCGCAGATAATTTGCATAACCGCTGTCCAACGCATTGACCCCGGTAAGCTTTGCAAAATCGTCAAACGAAATGGTATAGTACTTCGATGCATCCATATCATGGCGCTGATCGATCTTGGACAGCATCATAAAAAGGATTTTTTGTTCGTTGCGGGGCAGGGAATACTTTGTCCTTTGAATTAAATCGTTGCTTTTCGTGATGAAAGAGCCAAACGCCACATTGTCACTTTTCCTGGGCACAAGCTGCTTTTTCTTGCCGTCCGCCTTTTCATCCGGCAGAACTTCACCAATGATAACATCCGGTGATTCTGTCATTGTATTCTTTTCATCTTTATTTTTCATACGCTATGATTGGACATTGGATGCCGTGCTCCGTTTTGTCCACGCCTTTCTTTAGGAACTAATAGCCCGCCTGTAATAAAACCATACATCACAGAACTGCTAGAATATTTAGAAGAAGGTACACTTACTCATGATAATATCATACTACAGTATCTTCCTGCAAAAGTCAATCCTATGGCTGCGCTGCATGTATTACAGTGATGAATCCTCGCGCGTAAAGCAGGGGAGGGGAGAGGGCTGGCTGCACAAAATATGCCTTGAAGCAAACCTGCGTTAAAGCACTTTCAAACAGTCTAAAACAAAAAACAGCACGCACCACATTTCCATTCGCCACCGCAAGAAATAGCATCACCGGGAAATCTGTTTCACAATTCACTTTTACAAGATATTGCACGAATTTTTTGCCCTTGATTCTTGTTTTTTGCATCTCGCTTTTGTGTCCTTTCCGATATAATAATAAACAAGATACTATCGGAAAAGGAGCACCACTGCAATGTAAGCAACCAAACTTCAAACCAATCATCTTACGGCCCCCATCGGCATGGGTACCGGGCCGCTGTTTTTATCCTGGCAGTGCACCGATGGTATGCACAGACAGAACGGCGTATTTTTCGTATGGCTTTTCTTCTTATGGCCCGCATTCGTGTTCGCTCCGCTATGCGGGCATCAATTCCGTTGTTTTATGAGCAATCACCCTTTTGTTCTTCTTTTTCTTTAGAATTATATATTTATAAATTTATATCTTATACTTTATTATATATAGAAGAAACAGAGGTTCTTTCCCTCCACAACAGAGGTTTCTTCTGGTAATAACGGAGGTTCTTTCATAGAATGGCTGAGATTTTTTCTTTTGGCGGCAGAGGTTGTTTCCTCTATTTTGCATGGAAAGAATCTCTGTTATACAATGAAAAAATCTCTGCTACCGTGTTGCGTGAACGGGCATAAGGAACAGGCTGGCAACCTGTAAGAAGCAATCGAAACGACAAGATCATCCCGATGGCACCTGAAAACGGCGGGAAAATGGCTGTGGGCGAAATATGAAGAGACAGACAGAAGGACTTTTTTTGCGGTAAAAACCTCTGGTTAGCTTTTATAGCAGGTAATTCCTTTAACTTAAGCAGCAGGGGAGAGGAGCAAAGGCCGTTTTTTTCGGTAAGAATCTCCGTTTGCAAAAGAATTTGACTGGAAATTGGTACGGTAGAAATCTCTGGATGGAAGAAAATGCCCTCTGCAAGCAGAAAAATAGAAAAAATAGATAAAATTTTCTCGGTAAGAACCTCCGCTTGGCGAAGCGTGAGAAAGCAGAAAAGAAAAAGAGCAGAGGTTACCGTTTTGTATGGGATTGTAGAAAAGTACGTTAAAAACCTCTGTATTAGGAGAAGGTGGGTGACGAGGGAGTACGAGAGAAGAAAGATGAGGGCACTATTTTTTACGGCGTAAGAACCTCAGGATAAAAGAAGTCTTGGATAAGAACATTTGGTAATGCACAAAGCGGCACGGTACTTCCTTTGGAGGCTGCAAAAAAATCGCCGTAAAAACCTCGGCTTTGGGGGCAACAATCAGGCTTTATAAAATAGGGACGGGGAAAAATCACTTTTTATGTTCAGAAAAGTCAAAAAGCACAGTTTTTGACCTTGATAGGGAGACAAAGAAGAGAAAATACGCGAAAGAAACATGCCGAATATACATTGAGAAAGACCAAAATATGCAAGAGGAGAAAAAAGAAAAATATATAAACGGAGAAATTTACGGAGAAAAAAATCAGATAATAGTTGCAAATAAATCAGCGATGATACGAGATAAAATGCGGAGCAAATAGTGAGATCAACGATACTTAAAAGAGATTATTAACGCGAAAAAAATTAAAAATCACGGAAGAAATGGCCGAAAAAGTGTTGGACAGAACGGGATGATGGAGGAAAAGGAAGCGGCAAAGAAAAGGTGGCTGAAAACCAACCTATTATAAAGCAGAATGTGAAGAAAAAGGATGATAGGGTGGAGTAGATGGACTTTACGACACCAAAATTTTCTCGGTAAAAATCTCTGCTTAATTCCAGAGAAGCGGGCAGACAGGCAGCGCGAGAAAGCGATTCCTGAAAAAAATGTGCGGTAAAATCTCTGGTATGGGATGCTGCTTTATGAGGAAGCAAGAAAAAAAGACAAATGAAACGTTTTGAAATAGGCGAAAACAGAACAGCTGCAATAGAACTTTTAGCAACAGCGACAATGCTGGAGTTATAGGTATAGCAACAGGTACCGAAGTCTACAAAACTGTTGCCGTAAAACTGGGAAGCAAATAAAATGATGTTTGTAGAGAAGAAAAGGAAAAGCAGAGGAAAAAAGAATGAACTATACAAAGAAGGAGCCACCGAATCAGTCTTTTTAATAAATGATATGTTGGAAATTTTCTGAACCTTGTTCCAAGAAAAAACTCTGATCCCGATTTGCTTTGCCCCGCATACAAACTCGGCCGCAAAAAGAAAACAGTTCAAAGAATGGCGAATAGAAACTTTCTGACTTCATAAAACTTTTTACTTTTTTCAAAGACAAATAAAACTTTCTTTCTCGTGTAGGAACTTCTTGCTAAATCCTGAAAATAGTGTATTATAACTAAGTGTGGCGCTGGAATTTACAATCTATCAGGATCGGAGTTTCAGTATGATGAAAAATACAATGTTGGAAATGTCCCGTTATGCAGCGCTGGCTCGCCAGGCTGTGGCAGAGGGTATTGTTCTGCTGAAAAATGAGGCTGTCTTACCACTGGCTTCCGGCGGCAGAGCGGCTTTATTTGGGTACGCGCAATTTCACTACTACCAAAGCGGCACAGGGTCCGGCGGGCTGGTGAACACCGCCCACGTGCCGAACCTGCCCGAAGTGCTGGGCGGTCCGGACGGCTACCAGCTGGATGCTGAGGTGCAGGCCCGCTATGCAGCATGGCTGGCGGAACACCCTTACGAGATGGGAACCGGCTGGGCACAGGAACCGTGGTTTCAGCCAGAAATGCCGCTGGATGAAGACTTTGTCCGCGCTGCGGCCCAGCGTGCCGAAACGGCGTTTATTGTCATCGGTCGCACGGCAGGGGAAGACCAGGACAATAGCAATACTCCCGGCAGCTTTCTGCTGACCGATGGCGAGGAAAATATGCTGGCGCTGGTTTGCCGTCATTTCAAAAAATCTGTGGTGCTGCTGAATGTTGGCAATATCATTGATATGCAGTGGGTCATGCGATACAACCCCGGCGCGGTGGCGTACATCTGGCAGGGCGGGCAGGAAGGCTGCCGCGGTGTGCTGGATGTGCTGAACGGTACCGTCAACCCCTGCGGCAAACTGCCCGATACCATCGCCTGCACACCGGCAGATTATCCGGCGGCTGACCATTACGGGGCGGATGACCGCAACATCTATGCCGAAGATATTTACGTCGGCTACCGCTATTTTGAAACGTTTGCACCGGAAAAGGTGCTTTATCCCTTTGGCTTTGGCCTTTCCTATACAAAATTTGAAGTTCGGCTGTTGAGCGCAGATGAAACAGCCGATGGCATTACCGCCTTTGCTGCCGTCCAAAATACCGGCAGCTGCCCCGGCAAGGAAGTTGTGCAGCTCTACTGCACCGCGCCGCAGGGGCGGCTGGGGAAACCGTCCAAAGTGCTGTGCGCCTTTGCAAAAACCAGAATGCTGGCCCATGGGGAGAGCCAGACCCTGACACTGAAAGCCCCGTGGCGTAACTTTGCCAGCTATGATGACAGCGGTGTGACCGGGCACAAGTCTGCCTTTGTGCTGGAAGCAGGCGAGTATCGCTTCAGCCTTGGCACCGATGTGCGAAGTGCGGAAGAAGCTTTTACGGTCACACTACCGTTGATGGTGGTGGAACAGTTGGAATCTGCAGCTGCTCCGGCTGTAGCCTTTGAACGCCTGCGCCCTGGTGCGGATGGAACCCCAGCATGGGAACCCGTGCCCACCGAGGAAGAACGGCCCGAGCCCCGCCGCGCCGCCCGCCTGCCGCGGGAATGGCTCCAGACTGGCGACAAAGGCATCCGCCTGCGGGATGTGGCCGATGGTACCACTGCGATGGCAGACTTTGTGGCACAGTTCAGCGATGAGGAGCTTTGCACCATTGTCCGGGGCGAGGGGATGAACTCTCCGCGCGTTACGCCGGGGACAGCTGGGGCAATCGGAGGCGTCAGCGATGCTTTGCAGCGCTATGGGCTGCCTGCCGCCTGCTGTTCGGACGGGCCGAGCGGTATCCGTATGGACTGCGGCACCGTTGCTTTTGCCATGCCTAATGGCACCTGCCTGGCCGCGACTTTCAACGAGGGATTAAGCGAGGAACTCTACTCGATGGAAGGGCTGGAGCTGCGCAAAAACCATGTGGATACGCTGCTTGGCCCTGGCATCAACATTCACCGCCATCCGCTGAACGGCCGCAACTTCGAGTATTTCTCGGAAGATCCGCTGCTGACCGGCAAAATGGCCTGTGCTCAGCTGCGCGGGATGCACCGCTGGGGTGTAACCGGAACCATCAAACATTTTGCAACGAACAATCAGGAGCACCGGCGTCACTTCGTTGAATCGGTTGTATCGGAACGTGCTTTGCGGGAAATCTATCTGCGCGGCTTTGAAATTGCCGTCAAAGAGGGGCATGCCCGCTCCATTATGACATCCTATAACCCGCTGAACGGTTACTGGACGGCCAGCAATTATGACCTTGTTACAACAATTTTGCGCGGCCAATGGTGTTACACCGGCATTGTGATGAGTGACTGGTGGGCCGATGGCAATGACCGCAACGGCGCAGGCAGCACCAAGCATGTGGCTGCGATGGTTCGCGCCCAGAATGATGTGTTCATGGTTGTGACGGACCCGGAGCATAACTCCGGCAGCGATGATCTGGCCGTTGCTTTGACAGAGGGACGGCTGATCCGGGGCGAGCTGCAGCGCAGCGCGGCGAATATCTGCCGCTTTTTGTTGCAAACACCTGCGTTCCGCCGCAGCATTGGCTGCACCACGGCGTTGGATGCCCAGTTGGAAGCGATGGCCGAGCAGGATATGCAGCAGGCGGCGCAGAACGGCCAACCCCTGACATTACATGGAGGCGTAAGCATTGACCCGGCCGCGATTGATAATGGTTACCGCCGCACCACTGCGTTTTGTGGGATGGTTGAGCAGGGCGGCGCATACACGCTGCATCTGCGTTGCCGCGCAATGCCGGGCAACAGCCCACTGGCCCAGATCCCGGTTTCGATTTTTGCGGGACGGGTGTTTGTGAAAACCATTACCATCACGGGTGTACAGACCGACTGGTGCGAGTTTACGGCGGCGCTGCCTGCCGTTGACGCGGGGGAAGTTTTCTACCTGCGTTTCTACTTCGGTCAAAGCGGTATGGAGTTGGACGCCGTGTCGCTGGATCTGCTGTCATGACATTGACAAACAATCTCGAATATATCAGGTATACGGAGTAATTGTACGTACATCAAAAAGGACAAAAAATGGAAACAACACTGTTTTATGCCCGCGCCGCCTGCGATACAATGATGCGCAAGTTTGCTGCTGCCGACCTGCCGCCGAAAGGCCATTTCTATTATCACCAGGGAGTTTTTCTTTCCGGGGTGCTGAAAACCTGGCAGCTGACCGGGGAACAGAAGTACCTGGACTATGCCGCAAGCTGGGTCTACTCCGTTTTTGACGAAAGCGGAAAAGTTAAACAGTACAAGCGCGCTGACCTTGACGATATCCAGGCCGGCATTTTGCTGTACACCCTGTATGAATGCTCATGTGCGGTAAAGAAGCTAAACCAAGACAAAGGCAGCCAAGGCTACCGCTATACCGTATAAGAATGGAGCAGTAACACCAAGATGTTGCTGCTTCATTTTCATATTTCCAAATTTCTTTGAACGCTGTTGACTTCTATTACGGTTAGTGATATATTTATTACAGTAACCGTAACAAGGAGGATAAACAATGCGTGATAATATGAAAGGTGGTGCGCTTACAGAAGTGACATTTTACATTTTACTTTCTCTCTATGCTCCAAAACATGGATATGCTGTCATGCAATTTATCGAAGAAAAAACAGGTGGGCGGCTTTCATTGGGAGCAGGCACTTTGTATGGTGCGCTAAACTCTTTGCAGGAAAAGAAATGGATTAAGCCTTGCGGAGATTGTGAAGGTAGAAAAAAAGAATACATCATTACCTCACTGGGAAAAGAAGTTGCGAAAAAAGAACTTGTAAGGCTTAATGAACTTGTAGAGGTTGCAAGTGGAATTATTGGAGGTACAGTATGAGAAAAAAATGTTATCATTTTTTTGGTGGTCTGTTGAATGCACAGGCGAATTGGCTGAATAAAATGTCGGAGAAGGGCTATCGTCTTATTCGAGCGGGGAAAATGTTATATGAGTTTGAAGAATGTAAACCTAATGAAGTAAAATACTGTGTAGAATTTATCGGAGAAAAATCGAAAGAGAATGCAAAAGACTATTCCCTCTTTTTGGAAGATATGGGCTATAAGGTATTTTTCAAAAATATCAATCTTAACTATTCTGTCGGTAAGGTGCGTTGGCGTCCATGGGCTGAAAAAGGCGGACGCATTGCGACCAACACTACAACCTTCAACCGTGAATTGTTGATTGTAGAAAAAGAGAATGATGGAAAGCCGTTTGAACTTCATACTTCCTATGAGGACAAGGAAAACTATTACAGAAATCTGCGTAATCCATGGTTGTTGATACTGCTTATGTTTGCAATATTTGCAGTTATAAATCATTCGATTGTTTTTGGTGTGCTTGCTTTGATTTCTCTGATTCCCGTTCTTGTATATCAAATACAAATCATGCACAACAGGCAAGAAGCAAAAACACAAGAATGATAATATAAATAGCAAATCCAGCCGAGCCAGTCAACGGCAAGTAAATGGGCTACGCCCACCGTTGACAGCCCCGACTGTCCTTGCTGGTGGGTAATCAAGGGGCGACAGCAAAAAGTGCTGCCGCCCTTTCCCATAATCGAAAAAAGAGGAGGTTCCATGACTAAACAGGAAGCCTATCAAAAACATATCTGTTTCCCCTGATACTGTTATGTAATCGCATAATCAGTACTTTATAGGATTAAATGCACAGAAAAATTGACAAATGGAATGAATAATTGTATAATATATACATCATTTTCTTTGGTTCTTGATAATAGTAGAAAAACTAAGGGGGGGATGTTTCGTGCTATCTGTCGATTTGCATTATTTACTTGAAAAAGCATTTTCAGATGGCTTTACAATCGATAATTTAAGTAATGTAACAGGTGTATCTATTGATTTAATCAATCGTGTTGATGATAAAAAATTAACACAAGAGGATATTAAACAGTTAAATTCATTGCTCTATTTCTTGTCCCAAATTTATCTTGAAGATGTAGCGAACGGTAAGAATTTAAAAGATATTGTTCATATCTTGGTTTCTCATTTTGGTCTGGCTTATGACACAATAGCTCATTATCTCGAACTAAAAACGAGTGAGCTTGATGAGTTTCTATCTAAACCAGAAAAATATAGAAACACATATAATTTATCTTTAAAGCTTATGAATTTATTTACTGCTTTCGTAAGAGATAAAAAACTTTGAAGCAATGAGCATATCAAGAGCCTTGAATATGTGCTTAGACACGATTGAGGGATTTTTTAGAAAGGATAAAACTATGAAAAAAATAACAAGCATTCTTTTAAGTTTAGTATTATGTTTTTCAATGTCTGCTAATGTCTTTGCTAGCGAAATATCCACAGAACAAGAACCGGTTTCTGTCATTACTGTTGCTGATGAAAACGGCAAAGATGTTAAATATGAGCTTTATAATAACTCTATAACCAACATACCGATTTATGCAGCCAAAGAAGGAGATACTTCAAGGGCACTCACAGAAGTTGCAACTTTAACTATTGGGATAGGTGATGGCTTTGCTGCTTTCACATTTACTCCATCAAATGTTGGAATTGCTTTACTGACAGTTGGATTTACTGGTGATTTCACCACTTATCTAAGCGGCATTAAATATGGCTACAATTCTTATGTAATTCCAGTCTTAAGTGGTACTGTTTCAGCATCTTCAAAAGGAACTGGATCGTTATCTGGAACATATAGTGTAATTGGCTATGAAAGTTCAAGTATATTACAAGCATTTAACTGGTAATGGCGCTTTTCAAGTGGAATGATTGATAATTAAATAATCCAAAGGGCGATGGTTAAAAACTGTCGTCCTTTTTTGTAAATTGATAATATCAGAAACAGAGGTAAGTTTCAATTTAACCGATAGCATAAAAACTGAATATCCAGCCGCCCCGCAGCGGCACACGAAGCAGTAAATCCGAAAAAGATTTGCTGCTTTTTTTTGCGCCCATTTTTGGCAAATTTCCAAAAGTTCCGTATTAGACAGTGAAGCCCAAAAAGGCTGCCATTTTTTCATACAGCGGGCAAAACGCAGCTTCCGAAACGCCTTATTGTCGGGAAAGACCGAGCCGCCGGAAAAGTTCTTGCCGGAAAGTCCGTCCATTCTGCTCTTTTGTGGTTTGTAGGGAGTAAGGGAAAAACGCCAGCCCGCAGCCTTTTATAAAAAAAGCTGGTTATAGATTTTCTGAAAAAGTGGCAGTAGCAAGTGAACGGCAGGCCGGCAGTTTCTTAGAGCAAGATTCTACCGAGGTGCCAAAATTCGCTTATCGCTCATTTTGCCCCTGCGGGAATCTTGTTGTAGGAGGTTCTCCCGTAGATAATATACAGTATGAACTGATCAGAAAGCAGTTTGATTGTATGGCAGATTATTTGTCGTGGGATATGCTTTTTCAAAAATCATATTATGCAACGGCAAGGGATGATCTGCAGAAAAATATGGAAGCGCTGGAAGAATTGGAGAATATAGGAAGTTGTTAAGTTAATCGTGCCATAAGGGGGCAAAATGAATTACTTATTAGAAATCGTTATTTTTAATGTCGTCATTTTTACAATTAGCGGCATCATTATGGCAAAGAAGGGGAAGCTTGGCATGATACAGGAATACCCAAAGGCGATACAGGACCGATGCAGAGAGCTTGGATTGATTCAGGAAAGCTCCGCGAAACTTACAAAGAAAGCAACGATAGGAAAACTGGGACTTTTTATCGGATACATATTTTTGCAGACGGTATTGGCGTACTATATCGGCGGTGCACGCACGTTCTTTGAAGGATGGTTTCACGGATATATTATGTGGGTAGCTGAGATCTGGTTTGATGCGTTAGTAGTGGATTGTCTGTGGTTTTGCCATAGTAAGAAGATGATAATTCCGGGAACTGAGGATTTGGTGGATGCTTACCATGATTATTGGCATCATATTAAATATGCAGTGATAGGAATGTTCAGCCAGGCGGTGATTGCTTTGCCGGTAGGATTTTTGGTGATGTGGCAATGATTATTCAGACAGGGATGAGAACAGATATTCCGGCATTTTATTCGGAATGGCTGATGAACAGAATACAGGAAGGCTTTGTGTTAGTGAGGAATCCCTATAATCCTACACAGGTAACAAAGTACATTCTCTCGCCTGAGGTTGTGGATCTGATTGCATTTTGCACGAAGAATCCGGCGCCAATGCTTCCTTTTATGGAGCAATTAACACCGTATGGGCAGTACTGGTTTGTCACGATCACGCCATATGGACGAGACATTGAGCCAAATGTTCCGGATACGGGAACGGTAATGGATCACTTTAAAATATTATCGGATATCGTAGGCGTGGACAGCATCGGTTGGCGATATGATCCAATCCTGGTAGATGCCACGCATACGGTAGAATGGCATATATCTGAGTTTGAAAAAATGGCGGCGGTACTGCATGGGTATACCGAAACCTGTGTAATCAGCTTTATAGATATTTATAAAAAAGTGGAACGGAATTTTCCGGAAGCGAAAGCGGTAAGCCGTCGGGATAGAATTACAATCGGTAAGGCATTGATAGAGATTGCTGCAAAATACGGAATGACGGTAAGACCTTGTGCTGAGGGTAATGATCTGGCCGCGTATGGTGCGGATTGCTCCGGATGTATGACGGTGGCTACTTTTGAAAAGGCACTTCATAACAGATTAGAGATTCCGAAGAGAAAGATCAATCAAAGGAACGGTGCCTGCGCCTGCGTGCTTGGCGTGGACATAGGCGCATATGATACATGTGGACATTTATGCAAATATTGTTATGCCAATGCAGATGTAAACTTAGTGAAAGAAAACAGGAAAAAACATAATCCCAAATCCCCGTTTCTGATCGGTGAAAGTATGTCGGGAGATGTTATACATGAAGCGGAGCAGAAGAACTGGATTGACAGACAGCTTCGGTTTGATTTTTTCTAATTAGAAGGTATCACAGAAATCAACAAATCGGAATTTGTGGAGAGATTTCTTGAACTTTCCTTATTTTACGGGCTTTCCAGCCCCTTAAATAGTGAAATGATATGTATTTTCCCTTATTTTTGACCTTATGCGGAATCAGCAAGGGAAATAAGGGAATTTTTTATTTAGTCGTTGCCTGCCACTTTATCAAGAAGTCTGGCGGAGTTCCGCTTTGCCTTTCTTGTAGAGTGGGCGTAGACATTCATTGTGGTACTGACATCAGAGTGCCCTAACAGTTCCTGCACATCTTTTGGGGCAGCTCCGTTTGAGAGGAGGTTGCTTGTGTAGGTGTGTCGCAACTGGTGGAAATGGAAATTCTCAAATCCGTCCAGTCGTTTCGCAACTGACCGGCAGGCAATGCTGAGTGTGCTTGGAAGTTCCAGACATCCGTCTGGTCTCAAGCAGACAAAGGAAATTTCCTTGTAATCTGTCGGGATTTCTTCGGTTCCGTCCAGATGATAATATTCATAATACACTCTGTTTTTGTCCTGTACTTCCTTGTAGAAATTGCGGTGGTAAAGTTCACCATACTGCATCCGGCTTTTAAGCTGTTCTTTTCTGGCGGTTTTCAGTAATTCGGTCAGAGTATTACCAAAATCAACAATCCTTACTTTCTTTCGCTTGGTCGGTCCGATGATGTTTTTATGCTTTGTGCCATCATAGCGGATACTTCTTTTAATGGTCAGGCATTGTTCTTCAAGATTGATGTCCTGCCATGTCAATCCGCAAACTTCACCGATACGAAGTCCCGCATAGTATGCGATCTGGATTGGCAGGATTGCAGGTGGATTCTTTACTTTGAGGTATTCTATCAGTCTCTCATAATCTTCATGTGAAATAGGCTGTATGCCTTCTTCTACTTCATCATCGGAGAATAAATCCACATCCTCTGCCTGTTTTTTCAGCTTAATATACTGCATGGGATTAAAAGCAATCAACTGTTTGGGAAATACTGCAAACCGGAAAGCCTGCTGTAATACTGCTGAAAAGGAATGGATGTAATCTTTGCTGTATCCTTTTCTCTCTTTTCCATCTGGAAATTCCCCACCGAATGTAAGCAGATCGAGAAATGCCTGTAAATGTTCAGCAGTAACAGTTTTCAATTTGCGTTCTGCAATTGGATGTTTCTTGATACAACGGATTGCACCAAGATAATTTTCCACTGTACCATTGCTGAGTGTTCCGACTTTCAGTTCTTCTTCCGCCCACATATCAAGAAGTTCTCCTACAGTAAGATTATCTGTCTTTGCGACAAATTTCTTGCTTTCGTAATCATCCATTGCCTGACGGAGCAGTTTTTCCGTTTCACTTTTACTTTCTGTTCCAGCGT
>OLXK01000558.1_pt1 | contig 35242 bp, 19 predicted proteins | sample 1674321 | NCBI WGS metagenome assembly OLXK01 (sample SAMEA103958162, study PRJEB25191) | human gut metagenome | reverse complement strand
AACAGAATTTCTGCTGACTGTGTGTAGGCCAGTAGGTACTGCCACACACAGCACAGACACGCTGACGATAATAATGATTTCCTTTTTCAGCTTCTCTGTCGGCTTTTGTCTTGTCCTGCCTTGCCTGATAGCAACAATCTTTTGAACAGAATATCTGTCGGTTACTTGTAGGCACAAACTCTTTTTGACAGTGAGGACATATCTTTGTCTTGACGATTTCTCCACCGTTTTCAGCGAGTTTTTTCGCCTTTCGCTTCTCTCGGTAGGCTTTTTCACGCTCACGCTGTTTTGCCAAGCGTTCCATCTCAATCTGTTCTTCCTGTGCCTTTATTTCAGCAAGTTCTTCTTCTGTATAGGCAATATCGACCTGCCCGACATAGTTGAAGTAAATATCAACCTTTTGTGTCCTTGCTTTTCCCACACCCTCTGCTTCATAAACCACAATCTTGTCAATGAGTTCAGCAAACATCAAATCGGAAATTTCTGTCGGCTCTTTGCACTTGCGAATTAAAGAAATGAAATGCTTAATATCAACAGCATTTACTTTTTCTTCGGTAAGTTCCTTTTCCATTTCCTCAATCTTCGTTTCCAGCTCAGCCTGTTCGTCATCGTACTGCTTCATCAGTTGCTTATACTGTCTTTCGGGCAGTAATCCCGAAACAAGATTTTCATACAAGCCACGAATAAGTTTAGACAATTCATCGTATCGCTTCTGAAAACGGTGCAATTCCGATTTATTGTGCTTTGGCTTTTCTGTCTGCTTTTCATTCCAAAGTGCTTGAAGTTCCTTTGCAAAGGCTTCTTCATCATTCAGAACAAATTTTGATAATCGTTTTACAGCCGATAATATCAAGGCTTCAACATTATCAGCACTAATCGAATGGGCAGTACAAGCGTTTACTCTGCTTGCATACCCGCCGCAACGGTAAGAATACTGCACCGAACGGTCCTTTTTACTGTAATGCGTTTGCAAGGTCATTCTTCTGCCACAATCCGCACAGTACAGATAACCGCTTAAACGATTGCTATGCGTACCTTTGGTTGCTGTCCTGTTCGCTCGTTTCTTTCGCTTCTGAACGCTGTCCCATAGTTCCTGCGAGATGATAGGCTCGTGTGTATTATAAAATACATACTGTTCTTCTTCATCGGTATTCTTCCTTTTGTGCAGTTTGAAATTGGTGCTGACCGATTTACGCAAAACGGTATGACCGAGATATTCCTGTCTGCTCAAAATCGCTCTTATGGTTGACATTCCCCAAGTATATGAGTCTGAAAACTTCGTTCCATTATACTGCTCGGGGTGATACTGCTTTGCGTGTGCTGCCGGAATTAAAACCTTTTCTTCGGTAAGCAATTCAGCGATTGCTCTCGGACTTTTGCCCTCGTTGGCAAGCAAAAAGATACGCTTTACCACCTCAGAAGCCACAGGGTCAACAACAAGCGTTTGTTTGTCGGTTGCTAATCGGTTATATCCATAGGGAATTGAACCGCTACAACGCTTTCCGTCTTTCATACGGGCATCAAACACAGCCTTGATTTTATTGCTTGTGTCTTTTGCGTACCATTCGTTCATTATATTCAAAAACGGAGCAAAGTCATTATCCGAAGCATTGTTGCTGTCAATACTGTTGTTTATCGCAAGAAAACGGACATCTTTCTGCGGAAACAGAACTTCCGTATAAAAGCCGACTTGCAGATAGTTTCGCCCTAATCGGCTCATATCCTTAACAATAATCGTTGCGACATTTCCTGCTTCTACTTCCTTAATCAGTTCTTGAAAACTCGGACGATTGAAATTCACACCCGAAAAACCATCGTCAGTAAAATGGCGGATATTCGTAAAGCCATTTCTTCGGGCGTAATCTTCCAAGTATTGCTTTTGGTTGGTGATTGAGTTTGACTCACCATTAAGGTCATCATCTCTTGATAAACGCTCATAGAGTGCTGTAATCTTTGAAGTCCTTGACATTCTCTTATCCTCCTTTCTTTATGTAATCCGATTTAGCATTACAGGAATTACTCCCTCTGCTAATAGGAGAAAATAGGGGTACAAAGCGGAACTGTTTTTCAAAAAAATCAAACAAATTTTTGAAGTTCTGAAACCGACTTTGATAACCTATTTTCAATTTAGGAACGCATTATTTATCGTCCTACTAAATTATAGCCCTCGGGTGCTAATTCCAGAGCTGTAACCGTTTCTCCAAAGGTAGAAGCCCAACTGTCAAAATGCTGCAAACCATTCTGTGCAAGGGTGTCATACTGCAAGTACCTCTGAACGGAGTACAGCTCAACCATTGAATTGCTGACAGGCGTACCCGTTGCGAAAACCGTGCCACGGTTGCCCGTGATTTCGTCCAGATAGCGGCATTTCATAAAGAGGTCGCTTGATTTCTGGGCTTCGGTCTGGGCGATACCGCCTACATTTCGCATCTTGGTGTAGAGGTACAAATTCTTATAAAAATGGCTCTCATCAATGAAAAGCCTGTCAACGCCGAGCTGTTCAAAGTCGATAACCGTATCCTTACGCTTGGTGTCGTTAAGCTTTTCGAGCTTCGTCTTGATTGCCTTTCGGGTTTTCATTAGCTGTTTGACCGTGAACTGCTCGCCTTTGGAAGCCTGCACATCATCAATGCCACGCTCAATATCATCAAGCTGCTTCTCCAACTGTTCCCGCTGTCGTTCTATGCTCATCGGAATTTTTTCAAACTGAGAATGCCCAATAATGACTGCATCATAGTCGCCTGTGGCAATCCTACCGCAGAACTTCTTGCGGTTTCCTGTTTCAAAATCCTGCTTTGTTGTAACAAGGATATTTGCACTCGGATAGAGCCGCAGATACTCGGAAGCCCACTGACCGACAAGATGATTCGGCACAACAAACATAGATTTCTGACATAAACCGAGCCGTTTGCTTTCCTGTGCGGCGGCTACCATTTCAAAGGTTTTGCCTGCTCCCACCTTATGGGCAAGGAGCGTATTGCCGCCATAAAGGATATGGGCGATGGCGTTGACTTGATGTGCTCTTAGTGTGATTTCTGGACTGATACCTCCGAAAGTGATATGGCTTCCGTCATATTCACGGGGTCGCACAGAGTTAAAAGTGTCGTTGTAATAACGGACAAGACGGTTTCGCCGTTCTGGGTCTTTCCATATCCAATCCTGAAATGCCTGCTTGATGACTTCCTGCTTCGCCTGTGCCGCCGTAGTTTCCTTTGCATTGAACACCGCTTTTTTATTGCCGTGTTCGTCATACACATAATCAAAGATACGGGTGTCACGCAGATTTAAGGTGTCCTCAATAATGCGATAGGCGGAAGCTCTTTTCGTACCATAGGTGCTGTCCGCCTTTACATTCCCCATATCGGAGCTTTTATTCTCTATGAACCAGTCTCCGTTTATCGGGGTGTATCGTACCTTTAATCTGCCTGCAGCATAACTTGACGGAGTTAAAAGCTCCATCACAAACCGCTGTATATCTTCCTGCGGTATCCAAGTTGCACCCAGACGGACAGAGATTTCCGCCGCCGAGAGGTCTTTGGGAATGACCTTTTCCAAGGCTTCCACATTAACTGCAAGCTCTGGGTCATTCTTCGCAGCAAGCTCCGCAACCGTCAGCTTGTTTCGGACATTTCCTGACAGATACTCGTCTGCGGCTACATAGGAAACAGGCTCACAGTTCGGTACTTTGAAGATAATACCTTGTAAATTCTGTACAAGCTCAGCCTGCGTTTTGCCTGTGAGCTGCTCCATATAAGGCAAATCAACACGGGCTTTCTCTCCGATAGAGAGGGCAAGGGCTTCGCTTGCAGTTTCAACCGAAGTTACTTCTCGGTGGGGTTTGATAGTCCGCTTTGTGAACATATCTGCCTTCCGTTTGAAGTTGCCCTCATCATCAAGCACCTCCAGAGAACATAGAAGGAAGTAGCTCTCATCTGAAGCAAAAGCAAGATAGTTTCCTCGGCTGTTGATTAGACCGTATTTTGCGGTATAAACATCATACAGACGGTTGAGGTTTTCCTGCTCGGTGCGTATCATTTCCTCTGGGTAATCATCGGTCTGATACTCTATGAGCTTACGCACACAGTCACGAATTTGGATAAGTCCCTTAATACGGTTTTCTGCGGTCATCGACACAGAAGCAGGTTGCATACGGTCATTCTCTCGGAAGTAAACCCTGCCGTCCACCAGAGTAAAAGAGAAGTTACGCACATTCGGGTCAGCAGGAACGGAAAGCTCCTGCTCATCGGAGATTTCATCAACCCTATTATCAAGCTCTGGGATTTCGCCGTTTATCCTCTGAACTGCATTAGACAGAAGCTCGGAAAGTGGTATATCCTTACGGGCTTTACAGACAGGCTCGAAAGTACCAAAGCGTGTGTTTTCCATCTTTATCTCGCCCAACACCATTTCGGGGTGTTCGACAAAATATCTGTTCATCGTAACACCGTTTTCGTCCGTATCAAGGTGTACCCAGTCTGGCTCTATATCCATCACTCGGTCACGCTTTTGCAGGATAAGAATATCGCTCGTGACCTCCGTGCCTGCGTTTGCCTTAAAGGTGTTGTCTGGCAGACGGATAGCACCTAAAAGCTCGGCTCTCTGGGCAATATACTTGCGTACCTCTGGACTTGCTTTATCCATCGTACCCTTTGAGGTAATGAACATCACAACGCCGCCGGCACGGACTTTATCCAGAGCCTTTGCGAAAAAGTAGTCGTGTATGAGAAATTTCTGGGCGTTGTATCGGCTGTCATTGACCCTTATCTCCCCAAAAGGCACATTACCGAGGACTACATCAAAATGGTCGTCTGGGAGATTTGTTTTCTCAAAGCCCTCAATGGCAATGTTCGCTTTTTGGTAGAGCTGCTTTGCAATCCTGCCTGTGAGAGAGTCGATTTCCACGCCGTGGAGCTTGCTGTTTTGCATACTTTCGGGAAGCAGACCAAAGAAATTGCCTGTGCCGCAGGACGGCTCCAAGATATTGCCCTGTGAAAAGCCCAGGCGGTCAAGTACGTCATACATCGCCTTGATAACAACAGGCGGCGTATAAAAAGCGGTCAGCGTTGACTCCATAGCGGCACGGTATTCCTCTGGGGAAAGGCTGGCATATAGCTCCTTAAACTCCTCCGCCCACGCCGCATTGTGTTCATCAAATGCCATAGAAAGACCGCCCCAACCGACATACCGAGACAGGACTTCCTGTTCTTCGGGTGTGGCAAGGCGGTTTTCAATTTCAAGCTCGTGCAGCAGGTTGATTGCCGCCATATTGTTACGGAATTTTTCTTTTGCTCCGCCGATACCGATGGCATCATCGGTAATACGGAAATTATGACGGTCTGTGGCAAGAGTTTCCGTTTTTTCTTCGGGTGGTAATTCGGTTTTTTCCTGTTCCAATAGCTTTTGGATATAGCCGATTTTCTCCACTCGGTTTATCGGAAAGCCCACATTGTTCTGGAATGTGATGTCACGCAGGGACACATCACCGCTGATTTTCCCGATGCTCTCAATGAGATATTTACGGTTATCTATGATGATTTCCCTGCCTATGAGGTCATCTGTGGATTGCTCCATTTCAATGACAGGAGCTTCTGAGCCATTCACTTTATCGGCATTCGCCTGTGGTTTTTCTTCGGCTTCCTCGGCTGTCCTGTACCAATCACTTTCGGTAGCCATAATCTCATCAAGGAGCTTTTCCTCCTCTTGGGTCAGCTCGGTGTGCTGTTCCAAGAATGGGATAAACTCATCTCTGCCACGGAGCAGGCTTTCTCGGTCATCTCCATATAGCTGTTCGCCCTTTGGCGATAAGGCATAATCGTAAAAATTCTTAATGTGGGCAATTAAATCGCCCTCACCATCGCCAATATCAAACCGCCCTTCATAGTTAAATTCCTCGCCGCCGATAACAGCCTTGATAACAAAATCGGTCTTGTGATACCACCCGATATTTTTATCGCCCTCACGCTCACGGTGCTGTTTCTCGTCCAAAATACCAAGCAGCTTATTACCCAGAGCAAAGCTCAAATCTGTATAGCGGTCATTAAGCTGTCTGTCATAAAAGGCAGGGTGTTCGGAAAAACCGATAGAAAACTGTATTCCGTCCTGCTTTTTCTCGGACGGTGTTTCTGTCCTCTGTTTCTCGGTTACGACCACTTTCAGATGGTCATTTGCAGGATTTTCCGTTAGCTTTTCTTCAAAGTCGGCTCGGCTGTATTCCTGTCCCAAGATAGGAAACTCGGCATTTTGCAGATAAACCTTTTCCTCGGTAAGTGTTGCAATCTCATATTTATCCGCACCGATATACACCACATCGCCCTCATTGTAGAGGTAGCGGAGTGGGTGCAGCTCCCTTAATTCCTCGGTAAACTTCCACCCATTACTGCGGCTGAAAACTGAGGTCGTTTTCCATTGTACCTGTGCAAGAAAGTCTATGAGCTGTTGAACGGTTGAGGGGTCGGATAAGTGCTGTTCCATTTGCTCGGCGGTAACATCTGCAAGGTCGCTTCGTTCCACAACAGATAACAGGTCTTTTTCGTACCTGTCCAAGTCACGGATAAAGTCAGATAGCCGCAAAGCAAGGGTATCCCGTTTGTCGGCAGGCGGCAGGTCACGGTGGGCGTCGATAAAACGCTGCCTTGCTATTTTCCTCTGGGTGTCAATCTCATATTGAGGGGCTGACACGCTCTCCAGATAATCGGCATAATGCTCTTTTTCTTTCGGATTGAGATAGCGGTTATCCTTAATCAGCTCACGCAGACGCTTTTCAACCTGTGACCATTTCAACACAAGGTCGTGATTGGTATAAGTGCCGTTTCGGTCAATGGCAAGACCTTTGCTGTCATGCCAAGAATGACCGCTGAAACCATCGGGGAAGATGTGCGTACCGCCGCCCGTTCCATACTCATTTTTAAGGAACTCAATATTTTTCTGTCTGTCCTCGCCCTTTTGAAATTGGCGGTAGATGCGGTATTTTCCGTCCGCAACACCGCTGCCTTTCTGAAGTACGGAGTCAATATCTTCTTTGGAAATAGCAAAAGCAGAGGCTTTTTCGTTCTCTGCTTTTGCTATCATTTCGATTTGTTCATCTACGGTTGGAAGATTGACCCTGACCTCATCCTCTTTGGCAACGCTTACTTGTAAATCAGTTCGGTCAGTATCACTTCCTCCGCTTGGCTGCGGATGTTGTTCATCAGTCCGACCCACTGCATCGGAGCTTTCTCTTTCAGTTCCTCTGTCACGCCCTGCTCGGCTGAGAGCTGCTTCGTCAGAAGCTCCAACCTCTGGAGTGCTGTCTGCTCTACCTCGTGCAGATGCCCGTTCAGCCTGCCCGATGTCAGCAGATTGAGATAGGTCACTCGCTTGTGCTTCTCCAGATAATCCCTGTGCATCAAAGCGTACCTGCCAAGCGGAAGCTCTGGCTCTGTCGGTAATGTTAGGTCGGGAATAAGATAATCCCCCTGTCTGCTGTAAGTGATTTCGCTCATTGTATTCGCTCCTTTCGGGTTGTTGTCTGCCTTTATCATACTGAGCCTGCGTTCTTTGTGCAAAGGTGCGATTCTGGTCTTTTTCCGCCATTTGCACATTTCGGATAGACTGTGAGATTTCCCGTAACGCCATTTCCGCAATATCGCTCGTGGCAACGCCGATGGCGTTTATCATTGCAGGGGTATTGAAATTTACAATATCCGCAAAATCCTCTCGGTCAAAAAACTCATTCGTATCCAGACCGCAGCGGCTGATCAGCATAAAAGCAACGCTGTTTGCTGCCAGCCGCCTGTAAATGACTTCTATATTAAAGTCGTCCAGTTCTTCCAAAAAGCTGTCTTTCGTGCAGTCCTTTAACTGAGAAAAATAGTCTTGCAGATTGTCCTCCACGGCGTTCTTTGCCGTTTCCATTAAGGCAGAAGCAAGGTCAGTGCTTTCCACATCTCCAAACCTGTCCGAGAGCCTTTCCATAACAGCCTGCTCGTATCGCTCATCCATCTGCCATATCGGAACAGGGCGGCTGCCATAATAGCCCTCGTGGGTGTCGGACACATCAAAATAGTATTTCAGCGTATTCCTGCGACCTTTCGGGTCAAATACGGCAATACCCTTGCTGTCCTTATTGACCCAACGCTTGAACTGCCTGTTCCAAGTTTCGAGCTTCGCAACGGCGACAGCATCGGGGCGTTGGGCGTATATTAAAAGCTGTTCGTCATAACGGCATTTATAGTTGCGGCAGGCAGAGGACAGAAAGCCCTGCCACGCCTGCGGATTTTTTGCAACCGCAACGCCTGTACGCCGATACAGCTCTGTGATTAGCTGATACTTCGCAGCCATTCAACCTACACCTCCTTATCGTTTTTGTTTCAAATATTCCTGTTTGCTCACTCCGCACCACCGCCAAGAAAAGAAATGACCTTGTTCGATTTAATGCTCTTTTGCAGGTCATTGATGAGAGTAATATCCCCAACCGTGATGCCCTGCATAGAAAGAATATCGTCCATAGTCATAGCGGCAATCGCTTTTTCATCGGTAAAGCCTGCTTCCAAGACCTTATTCAAGACCTTGACGGCTTTCTGATTAACAGCCATATTCTAAATCCTCCTTATCGTTCTAAATCCTTGTGCTTCGGTTCTTTCTGCGGCGTTTGCTCCGCAGGTTTCGGCTCATAGGTCGCCCCGTTTTTCTGCATACGCTCGGCAAACTCGCAGATGTGGTACAGATTGCTGCCGACTTCGGTATGGTATTCATCAATGAAGCGGCAGGGATACTCCCGTTTTTCTCCCCAAGAAGTCGTGACAATGACCTTTCCGCCGTCGGGGATACGGAACAGTTCTTTATATTGAGGGTCAATAAATCGGATACCTTGTTCTGCTTTCTGGATATGCTTATCAAGCCATTCCTTCACATAGCAATAGCAATAAAAATTATAGTCGCCTTTGGTGGGATTGCACCGAAGCAGAAAAGCGTGTTTCTCCGTATCCACACGGAAACCGTACTCCATACAATAGTTACCCTTGATAGCACTTTCGGGAAAATGCCTTGCAAACGCACTCATATCATAGCGGTTATGCAAAAGCCCTTTATCCTCCCGTAAAGCATTGATGACCGTATCAAGCTCTGCCTTAAATTCGTCAGATTTCCATTGGGGTCTGGTATCAAACCAAGTGGTGTAAAAGCCATAGCCCGTTGTGGCAAAGTCACCACGCAGATGCCCGATAGTGCCTGTCTGCCCCTCAAGCTGCATGCTCTGGGCATAGGTGTATTTCTGTTCTGTCGGGGTTAAAGGTCTTGTCTTTATTTCATTACTCATTCGGCTGCTCCTTTCTTTCCTTTTTCTCCTTCTGCTCGTCTAAAATCTTGCGGATACAGACATCGCAGAAAATAACTGACCCATCCTTATATCGGGGATAAGGACAGGTCGTGCAGTCATATTTTATTTTATCGCTCACGGTCATCACCGTTTTTCTGCTTCTGGGCAGGCTGATTATAGGGCATACGGCACTCTGACTGGTATCGTTCATTCAGCTTTTGCCGTGCATCATCAAGCTCATTCGTGTAATAACCCCAGAAATAATTTGAGCCGCCCTTGCAGTACCAACACACATAAGGGTTGGGTGCGTTGGGATTGTGACCGATGACAAGCTCTGTACTCCCGATAGTACAGCTCTCGATGATTTCATAGTTCTGATTAGAGCGTTTTTCTTCGTCCATAAGCACCTCTCTATTCTTTGGCATAACGCCGATAAGCTTTCTCGCCCGTGGCTCTCATTTTCTGAACAGGGCGGCTCCCTGCAAGCTCTGGATACCGTGCCTGCAGCTTGCGGCGTGTCCTGCTGACGCTCTCAAAGCTCGGCAGACCGAGATATTTGTGCTGCGTCATTATCTCCGCAAGCGGCATTGCCCCTGCATCCTTCAGACAGGCATTACAAAGTGCAAGATACAGCACCATATCGTCATTTCTGGCATCCTCATTCTTTTCCAGAACAGCCCTGACTTTCTTTTCAATGGTTTTAAGGTTTCTCATTGTTACCTCCATAAAGGAAAGGGCGGCATCTTTCAGCCGCCCAAACCACTTACTTATTCTTTCTGTTACGGATATTCAGCCATACCGCCGCACCCACAATGAACACGACAAGCACGATTGCGATAATAGTTTTAGCGTCCATCAATTAGTCCTCCTTTTTCTTCTTTCTGTTCTTATAGCCGACAAATCCGAGAACGCCCGCACCGACAACAGACAGAGCTGCAAGGCTTACCCATAAGCCCAGATTGAAGTCATCGCCTGTTTTCGGGGTATCCCTGAACTCATTGTGCATCTGCACGATAGCCGTAGCGTCCACCTTGACCGTTGCCTGTTTATCGGCAGGCAGGATATATCCTGCGGAAGCCTTGTCGCTTACTTCGGATACGGTATAGTCGCCAATCCGCAAGCCCTCAATCACGATTTCTCCGTTCTTATCTGTCTTAAAGGTCTGGTCATAGTCCACGCCTGTCACACGGAAAGAGAAGCCCTCCACCTTACCGTCAGAGGAAGTCTTTACGATTTTAAGAGAGCCTTTCTGTGCTGCATTGATAAATCCTACACCCGCCTTATTTTCCACGGTGTAGGTCTTGCCGTTCTCCTCAACGGATACGGAATACACATTTTCATCAAGCACAAAGCCTGTCGGAGCTTTGGTTTCCTTTACCAGATATTTGCCGTAGCGGAGTTCACTCATCTGGTAAACGCCGCCGTCAAGTTCTTTCATTTCGCCAAGCAGCGTATCGTCTTTATCCAGTTTCCCATCGCCATTAGTATCGGAGTAAACCTCAAATACCGCACCAGACAGCTTGTTGTCGGGATAATCCTCATCAACCTTTGTCAAAGCGATATTGCCCTTAATGAAGTAGTTGACAAGTTCGATTTCCACAACTTCGTCCACCTTGCCGATTGTCACGGCGATTTCTTCCTCGGAGAGTACATATCCCTTCGGGCTTTCGATTTCACGGATTATCCAAGTTCCATACGGCACTTTGGCAAAAGAAAAACTACCATCATCTTTTGATGTGGTAGCTGCAATCGCATTTTCCTTTGTAAACTCGGTAGTTCCTGTCGTAAAGATACCGATAACTGCACCTCCCAGAGCCTTTCCGTCCTCATCAGATTTCTTACCGCTTACAGAGCCGTAAATAATGTCATTTGTGATAGCTTCGCCCTCATTGGCTGTGATGCGGACAGTTTCGGCATCCTGTCCTGCGTATTCAAAAGTAACAGGGTATTTTGCATCGCTGACAATATATGCGGAGTTGGTCGAGATTTCCTGCACATAATAGCTGCCCATCGGCAGGTCGCTGATAGCTTTCCCGTGACCGCTTTCATCAAGGGAAATGACCTCAATCAGACCGTCCGCAGGAATGGTCTTTCCATCTGCGGCTGTGAGTTCCTCCGCCGCATACAAGCCAAAGGTCACATCAAAGATTTCTCCATTCTTGCCAATGCCGTAGGCTTCATCAATGGCAAGGCTCTTGATGAGGTCGATTTCAACACGCTGTCTTTCATTATATAAAGAAGTAGCCGTTTCCGTTACATCAACATTCTGTCCTGCATACACAAGCTCAACAGAACGGACTTCCTCATTCAGCACCATTCCATACGGAGCTGTGATTTCCTTAACCTCATATTTTCCGAGATACAGTTCTTTGGATTTTACTGTACCGTCTTTTCCTGTCGTAACGGTATCTACAACCTCGCCCTTGTTTGCTCTGACCGTCCCGTCCAGAGTGACAATATCCTCGGCTGCGGTAATTTCATAGACTGCACCCTCAAGACCGCTGACAGAGAAAATCGGCTGATACAATCCCTTATCGCCTGCAACGGAGCTGAATACCTCGCCAGACTTTTCTACGGTAATTGTGCCTTTCTGTGCCATATTGGAACGTACTACCTCAATAACGGTAATGCCGCTTTCTTCCTCGGAATTTTCCTGCACCACATCAAAATAAACAGGCTCGGAATTTAAGACATACCCATACGGGGCTTGTACTTCCACAAGGGAATAGCCTTTGCCGTATTCCAATGTCTGCGGTGTGATAAGGTCGCCGTCTGCCGTAGTATAGAAGGTGTCAATGGTCGTCACTTCGGGATAAGTGAAAGTCATAGTCACAAGATTTCCATTCGGGTCGTAAATCTGGAAGCCTGCACCTGCATACGGGATTGTATTGCCTGTTTCTGCATCTTTCTTTACGATTTTGATATAGCTCTCAAAGTTAGCGTTGTTGATAAGGTAGCGGTAGGTCTGACCGTCCTTGCTGATAAACACATCAAAGTCTTTCATCAGTTCACGCCCCTCCCAACCAGAGGTCTGGCGGACGGTATAAATGCCATACGGCATATCCTTTGTCTGGGCAAAACCGTTCTCGTCACATGTCAGCACATCACGCTCGGTTTCCTTTGCATTTTCATAGCTGCCTGCGGATTTGAGGAACACTTCAAATACCGCACCTTCTTCGGGTGTTTCAATCTGGGTTTCCCCGTTATCCGTATGCTTGATGAGTGCGATATTGCCTTTGATGACCTGTTCATTCACATCGTTTGCGGTACTGTTCAGCTCTACCGTGTATAGCTCTGGTTCTGCACCTACCTTGTGGATTGCGGTATCCAGAAGATACCCCTCGGACGGGCTGATTTCACGGACAGTCCAATCATTATCACAGATATAATACTTGGTCGTAAACTGACCGTTTTCATCAGTCGTGTAGGTGTCAATCAGTTCCTCACCTTTATAGATGCCGTAAACCGCACCTGCAAGGGAAGCATTGCCCTGCGGAGAACCTGTTTCTGCATCGGTCTTTGTCACAGTCACTTGGAATTTCTTCAACACATTGTCGAAGCTGCGTTTTGTGACCTTGTTCCATTCAATCGGAGCTGTCTGGGAAGCAGGAACGACATAGCGGACTGCGGTATCCACTTCCTCAACCACATACGGGGTATCGCCACTGATAAGGACATTTTCAAACTTAGCCAGTCCGTTTTTATCAGTCACGGCATACTCGTCAACAGGCAAGCCGCTTAAAGATGTGCCATAAAGGTGGAATTTCATTCCCTCCACCAGATTGTCCTCGGAAGTCTTGACGATTTCCAGACTGCCACGCTTCAAAGTATTGCTGAAGGTCACAGTAGAGGTTTTTCCTCCGATAAGTGTGACGGTCTGGGTTTTCTGCGGCTCATAACGGTCAATAGACTGTTCTGTGACCGTATAAGTGCCAGGGAATAATCCCTCCACGGAGACAGAGCCGTCCTTTTCTGTCTTAACTGTTTTATTGAAGTTATCACCTTTGATTGTAAAAGAGATGCCCTCCACAACTCCGTCCTCAGAAGTCTTTTTGAGGGCAATCGTGCCTGTCGGCGTTTCGATATTGATATATGCAGACACGGTATCAGCATTCTCCACACCTGTTACCAAATCCTGCAAGTTCGGGTCGCCATAGGCAATGAGCTTTGCACTGCTGCTGACAGTCGGCACATTGTTCCTCTTTGCCGTAATGCGGACAGAACCGCTGATAGCTACGGTGGAGCTGATTGTCAGCTTATTTCCAGACTTCGATACACTCACATTGCTGTCAGAGCTTGAAAAGCTGTAATCGGAAAGGACGCCGTTGCTGTCCGTCAATGTGATGCTGTACTTTCCGTCCTTGTAGGCAAGCTCCTTTGTGATGTCATTCTTACCGCCCGACATAAAGCTCGGAATGGTGTTATGCTCACGCAGCATTGCAACAATCTGGTCATACACTGCCCTTGCTCCGCTGTTGGCATAATTTGAACCGAAGTGCAGGCTGTAAACGGTGGTGCTTGTCTGGTTATATGAGCCTGTGGCTTCACGGCAGCCTGTGACAAACTCCCATACGAGGGTCTGCGTGGCAAGCCATTTTTCATCATCACTTCCCGACAGATTATTTCGGTTGCCCTGATACCCATAGAGCAGGGCAAGCCCAACCGCCTTTTTCTGATTGGCTGAAAGGGCGTTCCAAGTATCAGAGGAAGCCTTTTTCAAGGTGTTTCCTGTTTTCAGCGGTACTCCCGGCTGAATACAAAACGCATTCTCACCGTCCACAAACATACGGTACTTATAATTTCCCGTTCCGCCTGCGGTATAGCCGCCGATATTCGCACTGGAATTGTACCTCATCGCATTGCCGTTGCTGTCATAGGTGTGGGAAAAGAAAATCGTCCCGATGTCACCCGCAGCAAACGCCGTCGCAGGCATTATGGATAATGCCGTGACCGCAGCCATTACAAAAGCCGCAGCCTTTTTGAATAATTTAGGGATTTTCATAGTTACCTCCTGTAATTTGGATTGAATATTTTGCCTTACTGACCGAAAAAAGCTGCCCGTTATGGACAGCCTAAAGTATTTCTTTTCTCGGATAGTTACTGGCAGTAGTTAGGGGGTGAGGTGTGGAGAGGGGGAAGCCGAAATAATGGCTATCCACTCAAATGGGCAGACCTCGCCCTCGATGTGTGGCTATCTCTCGTGAGCCTTGTTCCGCTGCAAGTGTCGGTTATAAAACTCTAACGCCTTGACAACAAAATCCGTTTCCTGCCCTCTGGGAACAGTCTTGGGAATGAGCTTGGTTATCCTCTCGTCACGGAAAGCAGGTTTTTCCTTCTGGTTGGGCTTTTCTTCCTCCATAATGGACTGGATAACCTCGGAAGTGAGCTTGCCGTCTTGGTTATACTTCTTCATTTTGATAGCCTGTGCCAATGACGGGGTAGCATCGTTGTACTCCATTGCTTCAAGCAGGGTGTATTGCTGTTCCTCGGTCAGATAGGAAATTTCAACCGCAGGACGAAAAGCAATCTGCCTTTCATCTACCATTTGCAGGATTTCGGGAACAAGCTCCGTTAGACGGATATAGCGGCGTATCTGGTCTTTGCTTTCTCCAACAAGTTCTCCTAATTCCTCATCAGAACGCCCTTTTGATAAATTAGTCGCCAATGGCGACGCATTTTCTTTTGGGGGTCTGCCTGCCTGTCGTTTCATAGCTTCCAACCGCATTTTATACGCAAACGCTTTCTCACTCGGCAAAATAACAGAGCGTTGGAGATTACTTTCCACCATGACAATAATGGCTTCATCACGGGTAAGCTCTTTGACCTCGCATTTCAGCGTTTCAAGTCCTGCAAGTTCACAAGCCTTTTTTCGCCTGTGACCACTGATAAGCTCATACCGTCCGTCCTCTTTTAAGCGAACTGTCGCAGGGGTCATTACACCGTTTCGCTTGATACTCTCAACAAGTTGTTCCATATCTTCGTCCATCAAAACCTTGAACGGGTGGTCTGGAAACTCGTCAATCTCCGATATGGGAATATCCCGTATCTTGCTTAGCTTTGCTTCCTCACGGCTTTCGTCCGTCTGAAAAAGGTCATCGTATGCGGTCAGCTCGATTTTGGTTTCTCTGCTTCTCGCCAATCTCTGCCACCTCCTTTCCTAACTGCTCATAGGCTGCGGCAACCTTGCCGCTTTTGTCGTAAGCAAAAATACTTTTGCCTTCTGCGGTAGCTTCCACCGCACGGATAGAATGAGGTATCTCGGTATCAAATACCTTGATTTTCTTACCGTATGCACTTTTGACCGTTGCCGTAATTTCCTTAGAAATGTTGGTACGGGGCATTACCATAGTCATTAAGATACCGTCTATCCGCAGCTTTGGGTTGATTTGCCGCTTGACCATTGATACGGAGCGAAGCAAAAGCTCCAGACCTTTAGCCGAGAGATAGTGGAGCTGTGTCGGGATAATCACGCTGTCAGCCGCCGCCAGAGCATTGATGGTTATCATGCCTAAGCTCGGCATACAATCAATAAGCACATAGTCGTAATTCTTTTTAACCTCATTGACATAGGTTTTCAGCACACGCTCACGGCTCATTGCATTGATTAGCCTTACTTCAAAGCCCGACATCTCAATGTTTGACGGAAGCAGGTCGACGCCCTCGCTATGGTGGATAATACCCTGTGAAACATCAAGCGTTTTATCGTCTATGATGTTCTGCATCACAGTAGAAAGCGTTATGGGAATATCGTCTGGTCTGTTATAACCCAGAGCCATCGTGAGATTTGCCTGTGCATCGGCATCAATCAGCAGGACTTTTTTACCCTGCTGCACCAGACTTACACCCAGATTGACCGCTGTGGTTGTTTTTCCGACACCGCCTTTCTGGTTAGTCAGAGCAATCACTTTGCAATTTGACATAGATGCGTCCTCCTTTCGCATAGATTTAGCCACTTTGTCAAGGTGGCTATGTAAACAGTACCAGAGAACGCAAAAAAGCCGCCTACTCTTAAAATCAATAAGAATAAGCGGCTTTGTAATTTGCCTTAGACATATTCAATTTTCATTCTCTTGGTCGGTGCATTTATGACCTTAAAAATAAGCTCGTCAACACAATCCGTATATCTGCCTTGCTGAATGAGCTGATTTTTTAACTCTACAAGGCTATGTATCAAAAGTTTTCTTTCGTGGCTATCCAAATACAGATGATTAAATTTCTCTCTCATAAGCACACCTCCACTTCTTTAGCTTCATTATATTGGAAAGTAGGGGAAAGGACAAATCTGCAAAAAGGGACAAAAAATAAGCGTACCACTATTTCTAATGATACGCTTATCGTATTTAACTGTTAATCAAGGTCTATGAATACCCTTACAGTGGTATCTCTCCACTGATTTTTCCTTACATACTGTCCGTTAGCCTTTCGATAGGCTGCTGCCTGCTCGAAACTAAGCGGCAATTCAAAGGAAAGAGAACTCCTACCTATTTGCAATAGCAGCCTGAGCAGCAGCAAGACGAGCAATCGGAACACGGAACGGTGAGCAAGATACATAGTCGAGGCCGATCTTGTGGCAGAACTCAACGGAAGACGGGTCGCCGCCGTGCTCACCGCAGATACCGCAGTGAAGTGACGGACGGGTAGCTTTACCGTTCTTAACAGCCATTTCCATGAGCTGGCCTACGCCGACCTGGTCAAGCTTAGCAAACGGATCGCTCTCGAATATCTTCTTGTCATAGTAAGCACCGAGGAACTTACCTGCATCGTCACGGCTGAAGCCGTAAGTCATCTGAGTAAGGTCGTTGGTACCGAAGCAGAAGAACTCAGCTTCCTTAGCGATGTCGCCTGCGGTAAGAGCCGCACGCGGAATCTCTATCATGGTACCTACTTCATACTTCATATCGGAGCCGGCAGCTGCAATTTCTGCATCTGCAGTCTCAACAACGATGTCCTTAACATATTTAAGCTCTTTAGCGTCGCATGAAAGCGGAATCATAATTTCGGGAGCAACAGTCCAGTCCGGATGAGCCTTCTGAACGTTGATAGCGGCGCGGATAACAGCCTTAGTCTGCATCTTTGCGATTTCCGGATAGGTTACTGCAAGACGAAGTCCGCGGTGACCCATCATCGGGTTAAACTCGTGAAGAGAAGCGATGATAGCCTTGATCTGCTCAACGGTCTTGCCCTGAGCGTCTGCAAGCTTCTTGATGTCAGCTTCTTCGGTGGGAACGAACTCGTGAAGAGGCGGATCGAGGAAACGGATTGTTACCGGGCAGCCCTCAAGTGCTTCATAGAGCTTTTCAAAGTCGCTCTGCTGATAAGGAAGAATCTTATCAAGAGCAGCTTCTCTTTCTTCAACGGTGTCGGAGCAAATCATCTCTCTGAATGCGGCAATTCTGTCCTCTTCAAAGAACATATGCTCTGTACGGCAAAGGCCGATGCCCTCAGCGCCGAGCTCTCTTGCCTTCTTAGCGTCAGCCGGAGTATCTGCATTGGTACGAACCTTGAGGGTTCTGTACTTATCAGCCCAGCCCATTATTCTGCCGAAGGTGCCTGCTATTGTAGCGTCAACAGTCGGGATAATGCCCTCATAGATGTTACCGGTAGAACCGTCTATTGAAATGTAGTCGCCCTCGTGGAATTCCTTGCCTGCGAGAGTGAACTTCTTATTTTCTTCGTCCATATCGATAGCTGTGCAGCCCGATACGCAGCAAGTACCCATACCGCGTGCAACAACAGCAGCGTGTGAAGTCATACCGCCGCGAACGGTGAGAATACCCTGAGAAGCCTTCATACCGGTGATGTCCTCGGGAGAGGTCTCAAGACGAACAAGAACAACCTTTTCGCCTCTCTCGTTCCACTCCTCTGCATCCTCTGCGGTGAATACTATCTTACCGCAAGCAGCACCGGGAGAAGCACCGAGACCCTTGCCGAGCGGAGTAGCTGCTTTAAGAGCTGCTGCGTCAAACTGCGGGTGAAGAAGAGTATCAAGGTTACGCGGGTCGATCATAGCTACCGCTTCTTCCTCGGTTCTCATACCCTCGTCAACGAGGTCACAAGCAATCTGAAGAGCTGCCTGAGCTGTTCTCTTACCGTTTCTGGTCTGAAGCATATAAAGCTTGCCGTGCTCAACGGTGAACTCCATATCCTGCATATCTCTGTAATGATCCTCAAGGGTCTTGCAAACATTTTTAAACTCTGCAAATGCCTCGGGGAACTTCTGCTCCATCTCTGTGATGTGCATGGGAGTACGAACGCCTGCAACAACGTCCTCGCCCTGAGCGTTTGTAAGGAACTCACCGAAGAGGCCCTTAGCGCCGGTAGCCGGGTCACGTGTGAATGCAACGCCTGTGCCGCAATCATCGCCCATGTTGCCGAATGCCATTGACTGTACGTTAACTGCGGTACCCCATGAATACGGGATGTCGTTATCACGGCGATAAACGTTTGCACGGGGGTTGTCCCATGAACGGAAAACAGCCTTGATAGCGCCCATGAGCTGATCCTTGGGATCGCTCGGGAAATCCTCGCCTATTTTAGCCTTATACTCATCCTTGAACTGCATAGCGAGCTTTTTAAGGTCGTCGGCGTCAAGCTCTACGTCCTGAGTTACGCCCTTTTCCTTTTTCATAGCGTCTATAAGCTGCTCAAAATATTTCTTGCCGACTTCCATAACAACGTCGGAATACATCTGAATAAATCTTCTGTAGCAGTCCCAAGCCCATCTCGGATTGCCTGACATTTCGGAAATTGTGTTAACAACCTCCTCGTTAAGGCCGAGGTTGAGGATTGTGTCCATCATACCGGGCATTGAAGCGCGCGCACCGGAACGAACCGATACGAGAAGCGGATTTTTCTTATCGCCGAACTTTTTACCGGTGATGCCTTCCATCTTTACGATGTACTCGTTTATTTCAGCCATGATCTCGGGATTGATCTCGCGGCCGTCCTCATAATACTGAGTACAAGCTTCTGTTGTGATAGTGAAGCCCTGCGGTACCGGAAGACCGATGTTGGTCATTTCGGCAAGGTTTGCGCCTTTACCGCCGAGGAGCTCACGCATGTTAGCATTACCCTCTGAAAAAAGGTAGCAATACTTTTTTGCCATTGAGAATACCTCCAATTATAAATTACAGTGTTAATGGCTGCCCTCGCTTTAAAGCTATGGGCATTATAAACCGCTTGATATTATAACAGAAAAAATACGGCATTTCCATAGTTTTTGCGAATTTTTTGTATTTCGGCGAAATAAATTAAGCACAAAATATAATTTTGAGCATTTTAGGGGAAAATATGCAAGTTTCACGCCGTTTTTTGCGCCTAACAACTGCGCAAATCAAAAAGGAGCCGTAAAAATTACAGCTCCTTTCGGAAATGAAATTATACAAGACCCGCGTACATCTTTAAGATGTACTCCGCGTCAAAGGTCGAAATATCGCCGCTGCGGTTTGCATCCGCAACATATTTAGCCGTAGGGGACAGCTCCTCCATACCGTTTACGTATCTCAAAGCAAGCCTTGAGTCAACGGGCGTAATGCTGCCGTCAAGGTCCACGTCGCCGAACTTTGCCGTAAGCGGAGCCACGTAGTGAGTTCCCGCATTATAAACGAGGAACTGCGGATACTCCGCCCAAGTGTCAACGGTCGGTTGCGTTTTCGCCGTCATCGCCCGCACATAAAGGTCACAGCCGTTTTTGCGGTAATCAAACATCGAATGCCCGTAATTCTTTATAAACCAGGTGTTTTCGGGGAGCATACACGAGGAAGCATCGATAATGCCGTCCTCGGAAAGACGGTTGTGCCCGTCGTCCCTCGCCTGAACGTAATCGTCGCCGAGAGTCGTTTTAAGACGGGCGCAGGTGGCACCGCCGCTTGTACGGTTTGTCTCTATAACTCCGTCGCTCGTGTAATCGGCGGTAGGCGTAAACGGCGCTATATAAAGATTGTAGTTTGAGAATATGCAAACAGAGGTGCCGCTTGCCTTGGCGCTCTGTAAAATCGAAGAAATATTCGCCTGTATATTGTGTATCTCGTCGATTTTTCTCTCAAATGTCGCCCAGTTGGCAGCTATCACGGAAGTCGAAACGCCCTTTTGCTGCTGATTTTTCTCCATATACGCCTTCATTACGGCTTTTGCGTCATCATAGTATTCATCGGGTACAAACGCCCAAAGACTCGGCGTGTAGCCGAAGCCGGAAACAAGGCACTCGGCATAAATGCGGTCCTTATAGGTTCTGCCGCTGCCGTCGGGAAGCTCGGTTTCAAGGAATCCCTCAAGCTTCGGCACCACAAGCTGCAAAAGCTTTAAGGTGTCAAGGACCTTGCCGAGAGTGTCGGAATTCATACTTTGATTTATAAACGGGATAAGCTCATCTGTGCCGACGGCTATTTCGCCCTTAAAGAGACAGCCCACCATATCAAGCCCCGTAAATGCGGAATTTAGCATGGTTATGTTTGAGACGTCGTCACAGCCGTAAAGTCCCAAATACGAAGCCAAAACCGCTCCGCCCATACTGTGGCCGGCAATCGACACCTTGTCGACGTGCTTATCTGCCTTGATTTTTTGAACATACGCGTTTATGTCCGCAGCAAGCTCCTGCATAGATTTATGCCAAGCAAGACCGTAAACGTAAACGTTGTCGGCACCGACTTCGTCGCAGCACGCGTCAACTATATCCTTATCGAAGGCGTCTGCCCTTGTGACCTCGTCAAGTCCGTATTGCGATACCGGCTCGGTATATTGGTCTATAACGGTGACGTCGGGGTGCTTTGCCGTGCCGTCGGGATTGCACGAAACCGGCTCGAAAAGATCGTTTGCTATTTCCACTATTCCCGTGCAAAACGTTTCATAATCTCCCTTTAAAAACGCGCCGAGCGGAGCTATGGCGTTTTTCGCCGTTTCAACTATTGTGTCCTGCGACGGCCCCCAAACCTGATTTCCGTCACCGTCCACCAGCACATATTCGCCGAAGCCGGCTATTATCAGGATAGGCGTAACATTATCCTTGGGCTCTGCGGCTGCCGCAGGAACAAAGCAAAGAACTGTCATGGTCAGTGCCAAAAGTACACTGACAAGCTTTTTCATCCTGTTTTTTGACATAATTATTCTCCCCCTGCTTTAAACAATTAAGTAGATTTTACCACAATTATATCATTTTTGCAATATTTTTTATATAATCAGCTCATAAAATCCGTCTCAACCCTTTTAATTGACATTTCGGGCGAATATATCCATTTATCTATGTGACCGTCACTTATAAAATAATCCGCCGCCGGACTTTTGCCGTCACCGGTAAAATAGTCCACGATAATAAGCTTTATTTTCATCCTTTCGGGATTTATGCTTTTTATGTAAACCGCGGCACTGTCGCCTGCGCGCGGCCCGGAGGCACATTCGGCAAGCCCTGCAAGATTGGGCGCAAGCTCAACGAATATACCGTAATCCTCCACAGAGCGTATTACTCCGGGCACGGTTTCTCCGGGCGCGAATTTTGAAGCGTTTTCCTCCCAAGTGCCGAGCAGCTCCTTTTGCGACAAGGTAATTCTGCCGTTTTCGTCTATCGATTTCACAACTGCCTTTATATCCTGATTAACCGAAAAACGAACACACGGATGAGGTATGCGCGACACCGAGATACCGTCTATCGGCATAAGTGCCGAAATGCCTGCGCCTATGTCGCAAAACGCGCCGAACGGCTCAAGGTGCGTCACGCGCGCGTCGATTATATCGCCCGGAATGAGTCTTGAAGTATAATTTGCCGCGCACTCCTCTTGGAGCTTGCGGCGGCTGAGCAGAGCGAATGTCTCGCCCCTTTCATTCTCGGAAAATCCCGTTATCACAAAGTCAACGGGCTTATTAACGCGCGATATTATGGCTATGTCGCGAACCGTGTTATCTTCAATCCCCATAGCGCATTCCTTGCGCGGCATAAATCCCTTCATACACCTTAAATCCACATCGAGATTGTGTCCGCGGTCGCAGAGAACCGCGCGCGCCTCAAGCGATTCTCCCGACAAAAAGGCGTTTTTGAGCTCCGCCGGGCTTGAAAGTCTTTTTTCGACGGCTTCGATGTCTGCGCGTGCACCCTCGGGGTAATATTTTTTCATAATTCTCACCTGCTTTGTTTACACTATGCCTGCCGCTTTATAAACACCGTGTCCCTTATGGCAGGTACAACACTATATGTATATGCGGCAGCTCTTCGGTTGAGAATTAACGCGCGATTTTATTTTAGCCCGGCAAGCCTCCGGTTTTGCCGCGACGCAGAACGAAGCGAGCCGCTCAAAACCGTAATAAACAAAGTCCGGAAAATGCAAAAGTGCCGCAAACACGAGGTTTGCGACACTTTTTTACACCATATTCAAATATCACTTTTTAGCCTGCTTTGAGTACTTCTTGAGATATATAAATCTCATAAGTCTTGTCTCAATGGGGTTTATGGGCTTGCCTGCCTCAAACAGTCTTGCGCCGACTGCGGTCTTGCAGCCCTTATCCATTACCATTTCAACCGCTGCGGCATCATATTCGCTGCCCGATACGCAAAGCGCACCGTTGTTGTTAAGAAGAACGCCGTTTCTGCCCTTGAGAGCCTTTACGACCTTCTTAGCGGTCTTTTTTGTGCTGTTGGGATTAAATGTTACCGAGCGAACGGTTGCGCCGACAAGCTGTGCAAAATCGTCAAGAAGCGGCTTCATTGTTTTGCCCGACTTAGACATTGCGACTTCCGCCGGTGTTTTGGTGTGCATAATGAAGTTTACGTCCTTGCGCTTTTTATAGATGGCTCTGTGCATTTCAGCCGAAGCCGGATAATCATTGCCTGCTACAAGCTCGCCCGTTTTAATATCTATTCTGACTATCGAGCCGTCGCCGTCTACGGCACTTATATTAAACACACTGCCGTCACGTTCGCTGTTGCACGGCTCAAATACCGGAGCCTCCTTGGCGCTCGAGTCAAAAAGCGAGCCGATATATTCGGCTACGTCGCCGAAGGTCTCGGCTACCTTACCGGTGATGAGACGGTATCTGTTTTTAACGGTAGTTTCGCAGATCTTTTCGAGCTCTGCCGCCACCTTAAACGCCTCGTCGTAATCCTTACCCATGCAAAGAGCACCGTGGTGAGCCATAATTACGGCCTTGGAGTCCGAACGCTTTATAGCCTCGACAACGCCCTTGCGAAGCTTGCCGGTTCCGGGAAGTCCGTATGCCGCAATCGGGACATTATCACCGACTATTTCGGCCGACGCGGGTTCAACCTCGTTTATATCCATACCGAGCGCACTTATGACGGACGCCTGCATCTGATGCGTGTGAATTACGAAATTAACCTCGGGGCGAAGACGATATGCCTCGGCATGAATGCCCTTTTCCGAGGACGGCTTAATGTCACCCTCATAGCTGCAATCGTCGATATTAACAACTACTATTTCGTCGGGAGTAAGAGTTTCATAGGGACGTCCGCTCGGAGTAATAACGAATCTCTTATCGTCTACTCTGCATGAAATATTACCCCATGTTCTCGCGATAAGGCCGTATTCAACAACCTCTATACCGGCTTTAATGACGAGCTGTTTTGCTTCCATTATATCCATTGTATTCACCTCTTCGTTATTTATAACAAAGCGGGACAGACGGAAAACCCGTCCGCCCCGTTTTCTTGGGATTAAATTCAGTCAGCTTTAACAGCGACGTTTTCAAATACTCTGTCGAAGCAAGCAAGAGCCTGGTCGATCATCTTAGGAGTATAAGCAGCTGAAGTATAAAGACGGCTGCCTGCGAGAGTTACAAGACCCTCTGCCATGTAAGCTGCGCCCATATGCTCCATTTCCTTCTGTCTTACGCCGGTCTCGCCGAGAATTGCCGGGATTTCCCACGGTTTCTTCCAGTTAATCTGATAGTGCATTGTGCCGACTGTCTCAAGGTGGCAGATAGAGCCGGTGTTCCAAACTACGAAGGGAAGACCGTGCTTCTTAACGAGCTCTTTAAGACCCGCACAAATTCTGTCGCCCATCTGACCTGCCTTCTGGCAAGCGTTGGTTCTTTCGATTTCTTCAAGAGTGAAGTAACCTGCGCAGCATGAAAGCGGGTTAGCGGTCATTGTGCCGCCGACAAGAGCCTTGTGGATCTTCTTACCGCTCGAATCAAGGCCTGCACCGAGATACTTCATGTACTCTCTCTTACCGCCGATGCCGCCTGCACCCGGATAACCGCCTGCAATAACTTTACCGAATATGGTAAGGTCGGGCGATACGCCGAAGTAACCTTGAGCACCTGCCATACCGATACGGAAGCCTGTAACAACCTCATCGAATACGAGGAGTGCGCCGTATTTGCGGCAAAGACGCTCAACGCCTTTAACATATTCAACGGTGATGGGGGTAGTACCGCTCTCGGGGCCTACCGGCTCCATATAAACGGCTGCTGTGCCGCCGCGGAACTGGTTGAGTCTGAGCTTTCTCTCAAGCTCGTCAAGATCGTTCGGAGTAGTCTCCTGAATGAACATGAAGCAGTTGAGCGGAACACCGTGAGCCTGTGTGAACTTGGTACCGTTTACGCGGATACCGTAAGCCATCTGATCTGACCAGCCGTGGTAAGCGCCGCCCATCTTTATGATGTTCTTATGCTTTGTAGCAAGTCTCGCGATACGAGCCGCACCCATGCAAGCCTCGGTGCCCGAGCCCATCATACGGAACATATCAACGGTTTCAACGCTGTCGGAAATCTTTTTGGCGAGCTTGTACTCAAACTCGTGGAAAAGTCCGGTTGAGGGACCGCAAGTATTAAGGAGGTCGATGACCTGCTCACGAACAGCTTTCGGGTTGGAGCCGAGAACAGTCGGGCCGCCTGCCTGAAGGAAGTCAAAATACTTGTTGCCGTCAACGTCATAGAGATATGCACCCTCTGCCTTTGTGAAAACAAGCGGGAAGGGATAGTTGAAAGCAAGGTTATGCTGAACGCCGCCGGGGATTATCTGGCGAGCTTCCTCAATCTGTGCTTTTGATTTGAGGCACTTTTTGTTGTAATACTCATCCTCGTATTTTTTAAGAGCCTCCGGCTTGATGGTGTAAATCGGCTTTTTAATAAGCTCATCAAGCTCTTTGTTGACTGCAACAGCGTCATTGTACTCCGAAATTGCAAATCTTGTGTCCATATCGTGACCTCCGTTTAATAAAATTAACGAAACGGTGCTGCGCAAAAGCGGCGCACCATAGATAACCACGTGTAGTGAATTACCGTTCACTTGTAATTATAGCACAAAAAAGACTCTTGTCAACGCAAAAATACGACGCGGCAAACAAATCGAACTCAAAATTGCGGACGTTTAGATGTTTTTTAACTATTATTTGAATTTGTTAAACTAAACAGCCGCGAATTTGAAAAAATGACGAATACATCTGTGGGGTGTAAATGAGCAACTACACAATATATTGATGATTACTCCGTCAAAATAAATAATCAATGTGTTAATTATTCGTCAATCTGCCGAAATTTCGAAATTGCGGCAAAAATCGAGGATTTTTTGCATAAATGTCTCTTTCGACTGCCGAATTTACATTTCAGCCGCTTTCAGGCTACATCAAATAGGGTGATTCCCCACAGTGTGGGGAAATGTCACGTAGTGACAAAGGGGACGGGCTCCCGTCAGGAGCTGGCTACGAACGAAGTGAGTAGACTGAGGGATTAAATTAGGCTCCCTTGTAAAGGGTGATTCCCCACAGTGTGAGGAAATGTCGCGAAGCGACAAAAAAGGCTCCCTTGTAAAGGGAGCTGGACGCGAGTTCACGAGCGGACTGAGGGATTATTCAGGCTCCCTTTACAAGGGAGGCAAAAAGCGGATTAAAGGTCACGCACATTCTTTTTAAATTCCGTAAATTCCTATGAAATCCCTCCGGCTTGCCTTCGGCAACCCACCTCCCTTTACAAGGGAGGCAAAAAGCTTCCAAACTGCTTTGGCGAGGCTTGCTCTCTGTAAGGGAGGCTGAAAAGTAAAAAGACGAAAACGGAAGTGGAAAACGAATAGTGAAAAGGGCGGGCAGGGGTGTGTGGAAAGCTCCTCATATGACACAAAAAAAGAATAGGCATACAGCACCTAAATTAAGTACAAAAACAGAATAGGCACACGATATCAGAATGGGGTACAGAAACGGAATGGTGCACAAAATGCAAAACAGGGCACAAAAAAACAGAGCAAGGCGAACCTTGCTCTGCTTATGATTGTTAATAAATCGGATCGATTGCTACGTGAGCGTCAGATCTCAACCCAACCCGAGTCGCCGCCCTCTACGGGGCCGGTGCCTATGGAGATTGTGATGATATCATCAAGCTCGTATGCAGAAACATCGAAATCCGGTGTTTGATAAACCTGTTTCATTGAGATTTAATCTCCTTTCAAGATATAATAATAAATTTTAATGTCGGAACGGAATATTCAGTTTTGAACAGCCGAACCGATAGTAAAGTCTCGCTGTGGTTTCTTGGTAAAATTCAATTACTGAGCTTTCCAATTAGCAACAGCAGCATCATATCCTGAAGCAACTTTAGCAGTTACAGCTGCGGAATACCAAACATAATGATCGGCAGTACCGTCATTGTAGCATACATAAGCGATGCAGTCAATATCAGTTGCCTGAGAAGCATGAGAGATATTCTTGATGATTGCGCCGAAGTATGCATCGGAAGAAGCGCTTGCCTGACTTACATAGTCGGTAGAAGCAGCCTTCCAAGCTGACGGAAGTGCGGTGCCTTTTTCAACTGCTGTCTTAGCAGCATCTGCATCGGCAGCGCCTGTGTTGGCAGCAATGAAGCCAACGCTCTTAATTGTATTGCCGTTTGAGTTCATAGCAGCGAAGTCAGCAGCTGTGATAACCGAAGTAAGTCTGAACTGGAAGAGATCATCCGGAGCAGTTGTCTTATCGCCTGTGAACTTAACCTGAGTCTTATACTTAGCTACAGCAGGGTTTGCGACTCCGGGGTTATTGACCATTGCACTAGCAAGTTCTGTATTAACTTCGCCCTGGTCAAGGTTTGTCTGTGTTGCACCATCAGTTGTCTTAAAGTATTGGAGAGTTGATTTTGTAGCGAAATTGTTACAAACCATAACATCCAAAGTCTTAGTATTGTCAAGAACTGTAAATGTGAACTGAAGTTCAGCAGGAGTTCGGGTTCCCTTTTCCTGAGTAAGGGAGAATCCTTGTTTAGCAGTGTTACCTGTACCATCCTCATCCCAGTCTTTGGTTGTATCAGCGGCACCTGACCATACATAAGCCTTGTCAAATGCTGAAATATCCTGAGTTGTTCCAGCAATAAGCTTTTTCCAGTTAGCAGATGTGCTAGCCAAAGATGAAGCAGTACCATCCTTGTAGAACTTTGCAAAGTCGTTAAGACATGTATATGAGTTATCTACTGAATATGCAGAACTGTCATATAAGAACATGAGTTTAGCAACCGAAACATTCTGGCTAAAATCAGCAACATCCAAATAGAGTGTAAATGTTACCTTATCGCCATTCTGAACCTTTGTGATGTCTTTATCCGGCACAAGAACAAAGCCAAGTTTTTGTGTGCTGGAATCAAAAGCCGCAAAGGAGCATACTGTCAACGTGCTTAACACCAAAACCAAAGCAAGAACTACACTGAGTACTTTTTTGCTTGTCTTAAGCATATTCTATTTTCCTCCTAATAATATTTGTTGAAATTTAAAGCAGCTCTGCATGTAATGCAGCAAGTTCACGCTGTGTAGGAAGATCCTCAATAAATGAGTCCTGTGCTTCAATTTTACCTGCATCAGAAAGGTCTACCATTCCATCAACCTCCACATCAGCAGCCATATAAGTTGCCGTACCGGGTTCTATTTCCTCGATAAATGCATCCGAAGCCTCAATTGCACCTGAGTCAGAAAGGTCAATCAAGCCGTCGCCGTTAACATCGCCGAAGAATACGAAATAGTATGTCTCAACAACGTCACCGCTATCGTTAAGAAGCTCGATTTTTGCGCCTGTGCTCATTTGACCCTGGTCGTTTTCAGTTACCTGAATTGAACCTGCGGGGGTCTGTAAAGCATCAGCAATGGAATCACCGTTATCTGTTGCAACACCGTAAACGAAACCGTTGCCATCGGTGCAAGTTGAAACTCTGTCGATTATAACACCGTTAGCTTTTCCTGTTTCAGAGAGCTGAAGTTCCGGATCAGCTGCAGCAGCCTTCATTACCGGGAAAGTAAGTTTCTGACCTGTGGTATAAACCGTTGAGGTTACATCAGAGGTCTTGTAGGAACCTACATAGAGTTTACCGCCGAGATTGGTCATTGATTTCTGATCGTTAAGCACACCGAAAGCGGCCGCAGTATCGGAAATGGCCTTAGAAGCGGTAAAGGTGAGGGTCGAAAGTACGACGCCGTTTGCCTTCTGAGCAACAGCTCCGCCGGCAGCCTGCGGTAATACGCCGACATAGACATAAGTCTTGCCGCCCGCAGCAGCATCATTTACGACCGTCTTTGTTGCATCGCCTGCACCGAACAGCGTTGAAGCGGTTGTGCCGCTTACAAACTTAACAGCACTGCTGTCATACTGAACAGGAACAGAAACCGTTGCAGCATAATAATCTGTGGTTAATTTTACGGTAACCCTGACTGTATCGCCTGCGCTATATGACGCCTTGTCAAACGATAAAGCGATAGTGCCGTTTTCTGCGACACCGGTATTATCATTTGCGAAAACGCCGACTGCAAGCACGCCAAGGAGCATAACTACAGATACAATAAGGCTAATAGCCTTTTTTGCCTTGGTCATTTTTTGCCTCCTTCTATTCTTAATCAATATTAAATATACACTTTTGAGAGCACAATGTCAATAATTTGTGAATAAAAATGGCACGCCGAAAGAAAATATCCCTTACGCTATCACAAATAAAGTTATTTCCTTGCGGGCTTTACAAGCTTTGTTCCGTTTTTCACAAAACTATTCCGCCGCACTTTTAAAGTATATGCTCTAATCTTTTTAAGAATATCCCATTACATACGCCCTTGTGGGGGAGAAAACTCCCCCACCGGGTTTTAACTTAAGTAATTAAAGGAAATTACTTCTGAGCGATTGCAGCTCCGCCGTAAGCAGCGTCAACTACAAGGCCGTAGTTAGCGAGGTCAACCTTACCGGTAGCAAGGCCGCCTGCAGTCTTATAAGCGCCTGTGAGAGCAGCTTTGTTGTTGATTGCGAGGTCCATGGAGGAAGCATCGAATCCGTCAACAACACCGTCGCCGTTTACATCGCCGTAGATAACGACTGTGTAGATAGCAACCGGAGCACCGCTCGACTTGAGGCTGAGTGTTGCGGTAGCGCCTGTACCATAAAGGCCTGCAGCGTTAGCGGCAACATTAAGAGTTGTAGCCGAAGAATCCTTAGCCGTTACTCTTGCGAGTACGTCGTCGGCAGTAGCAAGCGAACCGGGTGTTACGCCGGTGATGAGAGAAGCGCTCTCTGTTACGGAAACGCCCTCATTTGAACCCGCTGTGGTGGGAACTGCTACGTACTTGCATACGAACGGAGCCATAGCATTCTTGAGGTTTGTGATAACAGCGTCAATCTGAGCTGCTACAACATTTGAATAGAAGCGGTCATTTGCAGCATAGTTTTCAGCGGAGCCGCTGTAAAGGTTTGCTGTGTTGCCCTTCTCATCGGTGTACTCATAGCCGAGTACGGAAACGAGCTTAGCATAAGCTTCGGTCTCTGTGAGGCCGTCAGCCTTAGAAGCGTCAAATGTATATGCACTGTTGTCAGTGAATATTGACTTAGCCTGAGCTATAACTGCCTCAAGCTCGGTGTAAGCACCTGCCTCGAGAGCAGAAGCCGATTTCGGCATAAGAGCGCGCTGAGCGATTTCAAGCTCATACTTAGCATCGAATACCTCGGACTGAAGAGCATTAGCGTTGGCATTTAATGCCTCGGCAGCTGCAAGAGCCTTGGTATATCTTGCATAAGAGCCTGCTGTGTAATCAGCCTCTTTGTAGCCCTGAGCCTTAGCGGCTTTGATTTCCTTATCAAGGAACTGCTTCTGAGTTGTAACCGCAGCGCTCTTCAGGAAGCTTGCATACCAAGCAATGTTCTTAGCGCTGTTAAGGACTTCAAGCTCCGAATAACTGGGAGCCTTGTAAGCCTTTACGGCATCCATATAAGCGTTCTGAGCTTCGATTGAAGGAGCCTTCATGGAAGCTACGATAGCACTCTTATATGTAGCGTTTGCCTTGTTGGCAATAGCAGTAATTTCAGCCTCTGAAAGTGAGCTGCCGTCAATGTACTTTTCGGGAGCTACGGGGCCCTTGTAAGCGTCAATGATAGCGTTGCCGGCTTTCATTGCCTTTTCGTAAGCCCAATAAGCATAGAGGTCGAAGTTCTGATAGTTGATGTCGCCGGCAGCCTTAAGAGCAGCCTCAATGGGAGCCGGTGTAACGGTTGCTGAACCGCTTGCAGGTGTTGAGCTTGCTGTATCAAGAGCCTTAGCGGCGGTTTCAAGAGCGGTTATGGCTGCAGTGAGATTAGCATCACTGTAATTGCCGATGTTAGCCTTCTTGAACGGGCCGTAAGCAAACTTAGCGGCAGCGGTAAGAGCTGTCCAGTAAGTTTTCCAAGCCTCTGCCGGATACTTAGAAGAATCACGGTTAGCCTTGAACTCGCTGTCAACGGCCTTCTTAATATTGGTGCTGTTGTAATAATAGAGTGTGCCGAGAGGAGCAGACATATCAAGTGTTCTGGTTCTGTTCCTATACGAACCGGATACAGTTACAGCTTGATTACCGAGAGCGTATGTGGCACCCGAGGGAACCGTCTCTGCGTCAACATCAGATTTAAGTCTGAGCGGGTTAACGGTAACAATGTTACCGGTATAACTATCATCATCCTTCACATACTTAAGGAAGGTCTTATTTACAAGCGCCTCGGTCTGACCCGATGACTCAAAGTAATTTGCGTCAAAGCCGGAAATAGAACCCTTGGTGAACTTGCAATCAGTATCTCTTGTATTGGTCCAAGTTACGGCAATGTTTGAAATAGCAGAAGCAAGAGCCGACGGATTTGTTACGAGGCAGTCGGTGGTGGTTGCGCCTTTCATTTTAACGTAATCAATAGCTAAGTATGTAGCTTTCTGCTCACCAGAATCCCAAGCGGAGCCGACGGTATCGGCTGTATCGTTGGTTGCATACTCAAAGGTAGTGGAAGTAATGTCGCCGTTGTAAGCAGTACCGTCCTTGAAGGTGAAGCTGTAAACAGCGGTTACCTTTACAAGGCTGTCTGTGGGAACTGCCGTGTTAAGAGTAACATCGGTGCTCTCATACGGTGAAAGCTCCGTTGCGCCGTTTTTGAGCATTTCTTCGCCGTTAACGGTAACAGACTTAAGAGTGAGCATATAAGGATGATCATATGTATCGCCGTGCTTTAAGATCATACCTGCAGATGCGTTTGTTACCTTAAGAGTAGTATTCATCTGGCCGTTTGTAAGCTGTACATAGTTAAGTGTACCCTTATCTACTGTAAGCTTAGGCTCAGCATAGGACTGAGCGTTAGTAGTCCAGCCGAGGAAGAAGTTTACGAACGGAAGAGCTACGTCAAGAAGACCGCCTGATTTAACGGCATAGGCAATACCTACAATCAATTTCTCTGCGAGGTCTGCAATAGCTTCCTTCTTAAGAATAGCGTCAAGTGAATTGTAAGAATCGGCGATAAGAGCGGTGTTGCCGCATACCTTGCCGAGAACCTTGTTAAGGAGTTCTCTTACGATTCTGAATACTGCGGGATACATAGCCTCGGTTCTGAGAGTGCTGTTAGCAGGAATATTGAATATGCCCGTAACGCTGTTTGTACCGAGGAGCTTGCTTACGTCAAGGTTGAGAAGTCTGTCGATAATGTCTTCTCTGAGAACAGTCTCAAGGAAGGTCTTACCGTCAGCAGCGGTTTCGTTGATTATCTTCTCAACAGGAAGAACGTCGCGGATAATCTTGTCGAGCTTAACCCACGGATCCTGTGCGGTAGCAAGGTCGAGGTCAAGGTCGCCGGTGTTGATGAGCTTCTGGAACTTCCAGCACCACTCGTTGTCAGAGGTGAGAGCCCAGTCGATTATCCAGTCAATGGTCTTTTCCCAAGCACGTGTGTTCTTTTCGAAGTCTGCAAGCTTATAAGTCTTGGAGGCTTCAAATTGGTAGCCGCCAGCCTTATCGGAGCCGAGGTCGGCAAGCTTGGAGAGATACTTCATACCGATGTCGGTGCCCATGGTAAAGATAACATCGAGCCAATAGCCGCTGTCCTTACCCTTTACGAGGGTCTTCGAGTTGTAATCGGCATAAATAAGTGCGTCATAGTTGTAAGTCGGAACGAACTGAGTTGCAAGCTCACGAATTACGCAAGCGAGAAGAGCGGTTACGTTCTGTCCCTTGAGCTCGGCAGCCGACGGGAGAATTATCTGAGGCATAAGAGCCTTAACGCCGATTGCGCCGAGAGCGGTAACAACATCCTGATTGGAAGCGGACTTATCTACAACTGTGTCATAGTAGCCTGCATAAACAGTCTCATAGCCGGTACCGAAGAGATACTCGGGGTTATAAGCTGCTACATACTGAAGAGCCTTGCGAAGATTGGGAATGAGCTTTGTATTATCGCCCTTTGTCCAATTGATTGCAGCCTTTGCAGTATCCGAAAGCATTGTGTCGATTGCCTTGCCGACAAAATCGTTGAGTGCCGCAAGAACGGTGGTATAACCCGCTGCCGAAGCAGTAACGGAGCCGTTGTTTGCAGCTGTGGGCATAAACTCGTCAACGAAATCACCGGAGATGGTGTAGTTCCAGTTAATGAGCTTAGCGAACGAATTAGCGGTGGACATATCAAACTTGAGCCAGGTCTCTGTGAGACCGTCTTTGCTGACAAGGCGATAATAGCCGTTGCCGTCGGAGCCTATTGTGAAGTCCGACCACTCCCAGTTGTATGCGCCGGCAGCCTTAGAATAGAATGCCTTTACATCTGACGGAAGCTTAGCGAGAACAGCGGTGGCCTCTGAAGCCTTGCCGCCGAAGAGCTCGGTCTTTTCAGCGCCGAACCACTGTGCAAGAAGCATCTTAACGGAGCCGTTGAGAACAACGGGAGCAAGATCCTTAAATACATAGGGAGCTACCTGATAGAGAGCCGAAACAAGAGTATTGCTGTCAAGATTGAAGATTTCCGAAACCTTACCGCTTGTAGCAAGTGAGGGAAGGAAGTAGCTGTCTTTAACGTAATATTTTACATTTTCGCCCGAAGCGTTGGTGTAAACATAAACGCCTGTGCCGTTGCCTTCAATATCGGTTTCTTTGGTCTTGTAATATTTCTCATCCTGAGAAACATATGTCTTCTTATCGGTATTGTATTCATATACCTCTATATAAGCGCCCTTAGAGTCGGAGCCCTTAACATAATAATTGCGAAGGCCTGCTTCAGCGCTTGTCGGAAGAGCAATGTGATTGCTTACGCAGTTGCCGGAAGCGTCTTCTTTATAAGAAGTATAGCTCTGCGGCTTAGACATAGCGTTGATGAGAACATTCTTGACAAGAGTGTCGGGATTTGCGGTTGTTGTTGAATAAGTGTTGATGAGCGTCATGTCATCGTCAACTCTTGCGAACATCGGATAAACGAGGCCTTTTAACATACCCGGAAGATCCGCGAGGTACTTATTAACGCCGGAGATATCAACAAAGTTGCCGATAATGCCAACGTCGAGTTTGCCGTCGTTGATAACCGTTTTAACGAGACCTGCGTTGTCGTTAAGAAGGGTTGCAATGCCGTTGACTATGTCGAGCTGATCGTGGTTTTCTCTTGTCATGCCCGACGGCCAGTTTTTAAGGTTAGCGTCTTTAACTATGCCGAGCAAGCCTTTGACAAGCTTAACAAGTCCGTTGTTAAGAAGAGCCTGAGCGCTGTCGATGGTTCCGCAAAGAGCATTAACCGAGCGAAGGTCGATAACAAGATGCAAACCTGCTTTGTTAATAACATCGCCCATGTTTATGTTCGCGGCGGCAAGGGTAACATCGAGGAAGTCAAATACGACTGACATTCTCTCTTCGGTAGAGAGTCTTGTTACCGCGCCGTCCGGGCTGTATGCGTCAAGAGCGGTAAGGTTATCAGAGGTCTGATACTCCGTCTTTGCGGCAAACGCCATTACGGACATAGTTGAGAAAATCATGACAACTGCCAAGATGACACTTAACAATTTGGTAGATTTTTTCATACGTGTTTTTTCCTCCTAAAAAGATTTACATTAAAACCATGTATGCGTACCCGATTTTTTCTGCGGGCGGCACTCCCCGCAACAATTCCTCGCACAAAATCCGCTGTACTTCTGACCGCTCTTTGATTTACAAGAAAGCAAACCGATTTCGGCACGTTAACTCGGTCGGTTTCCACCGTTTCCACTTCCGTAAAAATGAATCGGTGGAAAACTGATGATACACACCCGAGCATATTACCGTAGGATGTGTATCAAAACGGGATGGAAACTGCACGGTAAATCAGCCGTGCGGCAGCGCTCCCTCAAAAAAGGGGGCACTTCGCCCTATTACACCATTCCTATGGTTAGTTAAAGTATAGAATTTTAAACGAAAAAAGTCAATAAATTGTTCACACAAATTTGTTGATTTTCTGTATTGAACAAATAGAATTGTTATTTTTGGGCAAAAGTGGCAAACAAAATTGGCAATGTTGTTGTAAAATTATGAACAAATTGTTAACGTTTTCGAGTTTTGAACTTTTTGACAAGTATTGAACACGGTTTTGAACATTTTTACGGTGATTTTCGGGTAAAAACAGAGGGCTTAAATAGGCTCCCTTGAAAAGGGAGCTGTCTGCGAACGAAGTGAGTAGACTGAGGGATTTATTCAGGCTCCCTTGAAAAGGGTGATTCCCCACAGTGTGGGGAAATGTCGCGGAGCGACAAAGGGGACTCTCT
>OLXK01000554.1_pt1 | contig 35376 bp, 36 predicted proteins | sample 1674321 | NCBI WGS metagenome assembly OLXK01 (sample SAMEA103958162, study PRJEB25191) | human gut metagenome | reverse complement strand
TCCTCGGCGATGTTGCGCGCCCGGTGCGAGCGGGTATACAGCAGCTCCAGCTCCACCTGCAGCGGCGTGTTGCCGAGCAGCCGCGCCATCTGTGTCTCGGTGACGATCTTGGTCGGCATGAGGTTGAGCAGCGCCACGCGCAGCGGACGGATATCCTGCGTGTCGGCGCGCGACTCGGTCATGACAAAGATGTTTTCGCTCTGCAGCGTCCGGGTGGCCGGCAGGCGGTTCGGAATGCGGATCGGCATGTCAGCCCTCCTGCGACGCGGTCAGGGCCTGGTCGAGGTCGGCAAGGATGTCGTCGACGTGTTCAAGGCCGACCGAGAGCCGCACCTGCTCCGGCGTAATGCCGCAGGCTTGTAGTTGCTCGTCGGTGAGCTGCCGGTGCGTCGTGCTGGCGGGGTGCAGCGCGCTGGTGCGCGCGTCGGCCACGTGTACGACGATGGCGGCCAACCGCAGCGCGTCGAGAAAGCGCATGGCCGCTTCGCGCCCGCCCTTCACGCCGAACGAAACGACGCCGGCGGCGCCTTTGGACAGATATTCCCGCGCGAGCGCATGGCCGCCGCTGCCCGGCAGCAACGGATATTCCACCCAGGCCACGCGCGGATCGCGCCGGAGCGCTTCGGCCACGCGCAGCGCATTGCTGCAATGGCGCTCCATGCGCAGCGCAAGCGTTTCAAGCCCCAGGTTGAGCAGGAATGCCGCCAGCGGCTGCATCGTCGTGCCCAGGTCGCGCATGAGCTGGGCGCGCGCCTTTTCGATATACGCCGCGCGTCCGAATCGCTCTGCGTAGACCACGCCGTGGTAGGAGGGATCCGGCTCCGTCAGTTCCGGGAACCGCCCGGCCGCCGTCCAGTCGAACCGGCCGCCGTCCACAACCGCGCCGCCGAGCACCGTCGCATGGCCGTCCATATACTTGGAGGTGGAATGGACGACGATGTCCGCCCCGAAATCGAACGGGCGGCACAGGATGGGCGTGGCAAACGTGTTGTCCACCACGAGCGGCACGCCGTGGCGGTGCGCCAGCGCGATCATGCGCCGGATGTCCAGCACGGTCAGCGCCGGGTTGGCGATCGTTTCGCCGAAGACGAGACGCGTATTCGCATCGAACAGCGCGTCCAGCGCCGCATCGGGCTGCTCCTGCGAAGCAAAGCGCACCTCGATGCCGAGCTTTTTGAGCGTTACGGCGAACAGGTTGACCGTGCCGCCGTAGATGGACGAAAGGCTGACGATGTTCTGCCCCGCGCCGGCGAGGTTGAGTACGGCGAGCAGGGTGGCCGACTGCCCGGAGGAGGTGCAGAGCGCGCCCACGCCGCCTTCGAGCGCCGCAATCTTTTCCTCCACGCACGCGACGGTGGGGTTGGAGATGCGCGTATACATGTGTCCCGGCACGGCCAGGTCAAACAGGTCGCCCAGGTGCGCCGCCGATTCGAAACGATAGGTCGTGCTCTGGCAGATGGGCAGCACGCGCGGCGCGCCGTTGCCGGGATGGTACCCCGCCTGAATGCAGAGGGTCTCGGGGTGCTGGAAAGATTCGCTCATATCGTCGCTCCTTTTGCCCGCAGGGGCGTGTGTGATGGAACCGTGGAACACAAAAGCGGCCCGTCCGCCATGGGATCGGGCCGCCAGTCTTCCGTCTCCCGTCCCGGCGGGGACGGCCCGGAGGGCGGCGCCCCGCATCGGCATGCGGCTGCGGCCGGTACGGCGGCGCGCGAGCGCTCCTCCTTTACAAATGGGACGGTATCAGTATACGGGCCGGCCGGCCGTTTGTCAACGCTGCGATCAGGTGCCGGGGATCAGGGCGAGAAAGAAGTTCGTACGGTAGAAAAACTCGCCGAAGAACGACTCCTCGATAAACTCGTACAGCTTGGGCAGGACGGTCAGGGCGATTGGCACGAGCAGGAACAGCAGGAACAGCACGAGCACGCCGTGGATCAGCCCGACGCCGGCGCCGATGGGGCCGTCGAGCTGGGAGAGCGCCGGGAACCCGCCGCGTCCGTGCGCCACACACTCGATGACAAACCCGATGATGAGCCGCGCCACAAGGAACACGGCCAGCAGCGACACGATGTTGATGACCACGCACACGATCGTCTGGTTGAAATAATCGCCGAGCGTGGTGATCCCATCGGCGGCAAACGCCTCGGTCGCCACATTTTTCGCCACGCGGTTGCCCATGGGCAGCGGCATATCCGCGTTTTCAATGACGAGGTTGAGCTCTTCGAGCGACACCTCGGAGATGGGCGTGCGCGTCAGCTCCACATCCGTTACGGCAACATATTCGGCGCCCTCGGTGTAGTAGAGCATCATGTTGTACAGGTCCGGGTTGCCCTTGATGAGTCCGGCGACCGGCGAAATGCAGGCGGCCGCAATGATCCATGCCAGCAGCGTAGCCATGACGCCGAGCGCCGCGGAAACGAACCCGCGATACCAGCCGCCCAGAATCGTGATGCCGAGCACCAGCAAAATGGCGATATCCACAACGTTCATGCGCGCACCTCCTCATTTGCGGGTTTTGCGCCGGTTGCACCCGTGGCCGGTCCGTTGCGGGCGGGCGACGGGCGCCGTAGCCGGGGCGGCAAGCCCCTCACGCATATATATCCATGTCAGCGCCCGTTGTTGCTTCTTTTTTCAAAAGAAGCCCGGCGCCGGCCAATCGCGCCTTTACCGCACCTTGGCGGTATAGTAAGCGCCGTTGCTCAACAGCAGCAGCATGGAGTCGGACAGCTTGATCGCCTCGTCCACCGGCAGCTCCAGCGTGGCCGTGGAAGAAAGATTCCCGCGCAGCGAATACGTAAACAGTTTTTCGCGGGCGACCACCACGAGCGCACCGTTCATGATGTAGCCGGCGACGCCCTCGCTCGGCAGTTGCAGATGCGTCTCCACCGCTTCGGACGTCTCGCCTTCCGACAGCGTGAGCAGCTTGACGGCGTACATATCCCCGTCGCGCGGGGCGAGCAGGAACGTGGGCGTGCCGGAGGCGGCGGAGAAATCCAGCACCTTATAGCCGTAGACCATCTCGCGGTAGATCTCCTTGTTGCCGTCGTGCGTGTAGCGGATGATCTGGCTGGTGCCGACGGCGAACACGCTCTTGTCCGTAAAGTACAGCCCGTCGATGAGCTGATCCTGGACCTGCATCACGCCGATGCCCGTGCGCTGCTGCAGATCGTAGGTGGTGATGCGGGTGGTCGGCGTGCCGGACGCGCTGGAGATCGTCTGCATCCAGAGCATCTCGCCGGTGGTGGTGTAAAACCCGAAATCGACGATGTACTGGTCGTCCGGTAAAAGCTGATCCGCCTGTTCGCCCGTTTTGGTCAGCACGAGAATGCTCTCGCCGCCTTCGCTGTCCCGCCGCAACACGGCGATGTGCTCCGTCCCGCACTCGACCGACAGGATCTCCCCGGTGAACGACACCGGCTGATCCTGCCCGACGATCTGGAGCATGGAGGACGTGTACACCACCGAGAGCGAGGCGCTGCCGCTCATGCGGATGTCCGACGTGGCCGTGCCCTCGGTGTAGTTGCGGTTCTGATTGTTCCAGTCGTAGTAGTGGATATGCCCTTCCGTCTGGTAGAGCAACCCGCTGCCGGTGTTGAGCTTGGTCATGCCGGCGGTAATCGGCGTGGCCGTCATGGAGATCGTCCGTTCGCGCTCGGAGAAGAACAGCAGATACGCCAGCACGGCGCCCGCCGCCACGATCAGCATAAGCGCGGTGAACGCAAGCGTGCGCGACACCCGACGGCGGCGGCGCCGCCGTCCCGTCTGAGCGCGCCGGGGCGCGCGGGGATCCGGTTGTTGCGCGGCGCGCTGCTGCGCGCGCGGCATCCTAACGTATTCCATGCCGTTTCTCTCACCTTATCAGAGATGGTTTCCGGTGTAAAGCAAACATTTTGTGTCTTTATGTGGGCACGACCACGCGCATGCTGCCCGGCAGCACGCGGAACGTGACCGGCGTACCGGGCATGACCTCGCCGTCCACCTCGATGCGGGAGACCGGGTCGCACACGGCCTTCAGCTCCTTGGCGCGGAAATAGGTCACAAAGCGCGTCCCCAGATGCCGGCCCTTGAGAAAGAGGGGCAGCACGGTCAGCAGCGCACGCTTGCTTACGTCGTGGATCACGCAGATGTCCAGCAAGCCGTCGAACGGATCGGCCTTGGGCGTAACGTTCATGCCGCCGCCGAAGTGTGTGCCGTTGCCGGCGGCGATGAGCAGCACATCCCGGTCCAGCTCGCCGCCCTCCCAGGTGATGTGCGTTCGCCGAAGCTTCAGTTTGCTTACGGCGGCAAGCAGCCCGCGCAGGTAGGCGATCGATCCGTTTTTGGTGCGCGTCTTGAAGTATTCCGTCTCGTCCAGCACGTCCACGTCGAACCCGAAGCCCGCCACATTGAAGTACAGCTCGTCGTTTGCCATGGCGGCGTCCATCTCCCGTACATGGCCGTGCAGCGCGGTGTCGAGCGCCGCCTCCGGCTCCGTCGGCAGGCGCAGCGCCCGCGCCAGGTCGTTGCCCGTCCCGCAGGGCAGCAGTGCAAGCGGCGTATCGCTGCCCATGAGCCCGATGGCGACCTCCCGCACCGTGCCGTCGCCGCCGAGCGCGATCACGCGGCCGTGGCCCGCCTGCGCCGCCGTGCGTGCCAGCTCGACGGCATGGCCCGCAAACTCGCTCATCGCGTCGGAAAAATCGGCCCCGGCGCGCTCAAGCAGGCCGCGCACATGCGCAAAAACCCTGCGCGCCGCACCGTTGCCAGCCACCGGATTCCAGATGATGTGTATGTCCGACAAAACGCTTCTCCCCCTGCGCGCCCGCATGGTTGTGGACGATGGATTTGCATAATATGATACCATATGTCGCATCGAAATGCAAAACCCGCCGTGCGCGCTGCCATGGCGGGCAAGCGGGAAGGGGCCGGCAGCGCGAAAGCGGACGCATAAAGATCTCTCACATTTGGGGGAGGCGGGCGGCGGCCTCTCGTAGCTCGCAAAAAGTTGGTAGCGACGGCGCGCCGCCCTGCGGGCGCTTGCAACCGTACAGGCGCGCCGAGCGGGACTTTTTGCGAAAGAGGAGGAGCAAGGGAGCGGGCGGATGGCTTGTTTTTCTGTCGCAGACAAAAACAAGCCGGAGCAAAGCGGACTTTGCTCCGACGAGGCGGAGAGGGTGGGATTCTCCGCGAAGGCCTCGGACTGCTTGTCTTCCAGACTGCGCTGCTCCGGGCCATCGCTCCCCGGGGCGGGGGGACGCCGCACTGCGGCCTCCCCTCTTCCGCCCTTCGAATCCCTTCCTTCTCAACAGCAAAGCAGGACGCCCGTGCGTTGCACGGGCGCCCTGCTTTGGAGTAACCTACCCTAATTGAACTCATGCCTGAAAGCAAAAAATAAAAAATCAAATTGCAACCCTGCAAAGTTCTTTAGCATTCGTGCAAACCGAAAAGTATTTTTCTTATATTTATGTTAAGTATTAAAATTCATAAGCATATTGTCTGGAGTGGCAGCGATTGCTTTTATCTGCTTTCTCACCGTCTTCCCGCCCCACTAAACCAGATTGAGTTTCTCCATAATTCTTTGCTTTAGTTCTTCTTCGCGGATGGTCGGCGAGTTCTGACAATGCCTGTTCCCGTTCTCTAATCGGTTCGCGCAGCGCGACACATAAACCGTCCCCGTATTGTGTACCGTCTTTTGCAGCCCTTCTGCTTCCTGTTCGTTTATGATCAGCGCCCCTCTTTTATCTTTGCGCTAACCATAGCATACAATGCCGGTTTTTTCCGAAGTTCCGCTCGCAAAGCTTCTTTTCAGTTCAGGCATAAAAATACTGACAAGCATTCAATCATATTTGTCAGTATAAAGTGACCACAGAAGCCCAATAGTAACGTTTGAAAATAAATTTGAAGTCGTAAAACGCGGTCTGTATCAGCGGAGAAAAAAACCGTAACTTAGATGATTATTTTCTAAGTTACGGTTTCGTTCTAAATGTAGTTAGCGAATCGCTTTGCTTTTTAGGCTCGTCTTTTTTGAACGATAACAGCTAAAACGAATCCTGAACCGGCAATGAGCAGCAGCGCAATCCACAACACCATATTGCTGTTGTCGCCGGTCTTCGGCGGCTGGATGTCTTCGTCGCCTGCTGCCACCGCGCCGCAGACGGTGCATTTGCCGTTCTGATAGCTGTGGCCGGTAGCTTTGAGCACAGTGCCTTCCAGGGTGATTTCTGTTGTGCCGTTTTTATCGCTGAAATACTTATCACAGGCGTCACAGTGCCAATACGCAATATTTCCCGCCTCTGTGCAGGTCGGGGCCTTGGCCGCTGTTTTTACAAGATTTGTGTGGTTGGAAGGATCGATTTCTCCGTACTCCTCGCCGCAGAAGCCGCAGACCGCCTTTTCTGTGCAGGTGGCTGTGCCGCCGCTGTGGCTGCCACACACAACGGTGAACTGCGAAGAGACAGTGATCGGCTCGGTCAACGTTAAAAACATGACTTCCGCAATCGAAGCGCTGCACGTGACAATCTCGTCCATCTTAACATTGGTGACTTCTGCCTTCAGAACGATGGTTCTCTGTTCGCCCGAGGGCAAACCAATTATTTTCCAAGTGTTTTCCTCCCATGTATCACCTTCCTGGTGGTTATAATCGATCAGCTGCATCTTGTCCTGCGGCATGTCGATTTTTATGAATACACTGTAAAGATCAGAGCCGCCCGTGTTGGTCGCGGTCACAGTATAGATCAAAGCGTCGCCCGGGGCGGCTGACGATTTGTCTGCGGTCATTTCGATGGACAGAACGGGCAGCATAACGGTCGCTCCAGTCGCGCCAATGCGTTCGCCGGATTCCCCCACGATCCATGCATTCAAGTACAGGGCCGGGCCGGACTGCACCGTGCCCGTCAGCTGAAACTGTTTGCTTTCGCCCGGACTAAGACGGGGTACCGTCCATCTCCATTTGGACTCGGACTGTGTAATAGACGTGCCTTCGGGGACGTCCTCCCTCATGTCTGCAAGCTGTCCCCTCGAGAGAATGATTGTGACGCTCGTACGGACAGCCGGCTCTGTGCCGTTGTTCGTAAGCGTCACCGTATATGTCAGCGTATCGCCCACCTCTACCTGGTAGCTGTCGGCGGTTACATTAAGCGAAAGCTGCTCTTCCGGTTCGGCGAAGGCCACTCCGCAAAACATCAGCTCCACTATCAGCAGGGCTGCCAACAGCAGGAATGTCCTCCGTATGTATTGCTTCTTCATGTTTTTTCCACCCCTCTATTGCTGTGCTTCAATCGATTTCCAGACGATGGTCACGGAACAACCTGCCCCGAAATAACGGTTATCATCCCGCATATGATGTATGAATTGTTTGCATATTTCAGAATGCTCCGGGCTTTTTGTCCCTCCATCGTCACTTTCCTCTGTTCAAGGGTTTCCCATATTCTGCTTCGCCGGCCTGTGCCAAAGCGGGTTTGGCACAATTGCCCCGTACCCCCTCCGAGCGCCGATCCGCGTTTTTTCTATTATAGCAAATGTAAGCCCGGATAAACAATAGTGCTTTCTCGATAGACAGTGCTTTCTCGATAGTTTTGCCACGGGATGGACCGGGGGCCCATTTTTCTGACACATGGAGTCCCTGTTACACAGCATACCTCCCCTTGTTTGCAAGTTCGGCTGCAAACAAGCAGAGCGGCAAACGTGCCGACGCTTTAGGAGATCCGGGCTGCCGTTGCCGGTTTTTTCACGAATCGACGAAACGGACGGCTGCGGAACAGACGAAAATCCCCGCAAAATCGGGGCCTTTGGGGCGCTTTTCATCGTTATACATACCTAAAAGATATGAAAAAGGTATTTTCGGCTTTTGGGAGATGGGAATTGAACTCCCGTAACTCGCAAAAAGTTGGCAGCGACAGTAAGCCATGGCGAGGGCGCTTGCAACCGAACAGGCACGCCGAGCGTGACTTTTTTCAAAAAAGGAGGAGCAAAGCGGACTTTGCTCCGACGTGGCGGAGCCGAACCGCCTTATACCTGTCCGCCATTTATTTAACAAGAGATGAATTATATAAAATGCTGTGAGACTTTCCATATATTTATCTTTTTTGAATCACATCAAAAAAAGGGCGGTAGAAACATACTGTTTCTGTCGCCCTTTTCAATTTTCATCTGTTTTCTCAGGAGATACACGGTAAACGCTTTTTCCGAGATTTTCTAAAAAACATCAAAAAAACCCGTTGTTACGGGCTTTTTTGACCGCCGATACATTAGGGCGGTTTACTCTGGCGGAGAGGGTGGGATTCTCCGCGAAGGCCTCGGGCTGCTTGTCTTCCAGACTGCGCTGCTCCGGGCCATCGCTCCCCGGGGCGGGGGGACGCCGCACTGCGGCCTCCCCTCTTCCGCCCTTCGAATCCCTTCCTTCTCAACAGCAAAGCAGGACGCCCGTGCGTTGCACGGGCGCCCTGCTTTGGCGGAGAGGGTGGGATTCGAACCCACGTGCCGTTGCCGGCAAACTGATTTCGAGTTTTCCCACCGTCTGTTAATTACATAGTTTCTCCTGTCGGTTTCAGCCAGCCTTGTATACTCGCAAACCCGCATGAAATCTGGATTTTTTAAAGGAATCGCCCGAAAATACTAAGAAATCGCTCATCGGTTCCAATCAGCGATTTTTCCACTTTTGGAAAGAACTGCGGAAAGAACGGAAAGAACAAAAATCAATAGGCAATACACGGACAGTTCGAATGCCGGCAAAGCTTATCAAGATATGAGGTGTATTGTCATGAAAGAACACGCAATCAATTGGGACGCTGTTCCCGATGTGATCACGAAGGATCAGCTGTATCGCATTTGCCACATCAGCAAATCCACCGCCCTGTACCTGCTCCAAAGCGGGAAAATCCCCTGCGAATACACGGGCAGGAAAACACGCTGCTACAAAATTAAAAAAGAGGATGTGATCGCCTATCTGGAAAACCGCAAGGTGTTCCCTGAAAGCTACTCCGCTCCGGCGGGCTGGTACAAAGGCGATTATACTGTCCAGATGGAGGAACAGATTCCCCCAATTGTACGGGAGCATTTGCAACTGTATTATACCGAACTGCTTTCCGGCTGTCTCGATGTGCTGACTACGCAGGCGGTTTCCAAACTCACCGGCTACGGAAAAACCGCCATCAACAACTGGTGCAATCAGGGGCACATCAAGTCTTTCCGGAAAAACAACGTCAACCACATTCCGAAGGTTTATTTGGTGGAGTTCTTCTGCTCTACCTACTTTCGCACCATCACCCGCAAATCACCGTGGCATATCCGCACTTTGCAAGGCTTTTCCAGCTGGCGGAAAATCCGTGACCTGCACACAGCAGACAGCGAAGGAGGTGCGGAGAAAAAATATTAAAGTATCAGCCGTCCCTTTCGAGGCGGCTGATACTTTAATATGAAAGCACGTTATTCTTCGTTCTCCCACGAAGAAACTATGTGAAGTTCTCCGGAATCCACTTCCAGCGCCATGTTGTCTCCTAAATGCATCATCATATTTCCGTCGGAATCAAATCCCAAAGAAGATGTAGAAAAGATAAAATCACCGTCATTGTAGTCAAAAACACTTTTTCCCATATTTGACCTCCTAATTCAATTTAACAATTTCATGTTCTCGTGTACCATATATGCGTTGAACCTGATACAGGCAATCATCAATCCAATATGTAATTTTATCTTCCGCCATATCATTGGTATAGATATTTGTACAAATCAGATTTTGCTTTTCGTTGGTACCTCCACAAGCAATGGGCAGTATATGGTGGATATTCCAACCGCAATATACCGTCCTTCCCCAACGAATAACGCAGTAATCTGCATTTCCATATCCGTCTCTGCACATTAGGTTGCCATGGAAATCCTCTGCGAAACGAACATTGCCATAGTATGCGTCCCACAGGCGCAACGCATTGGATTTACATATTTTCATTGTATCACCTCCAACCCGGATCAAAATAAAAGCCCATACACAACCATGTGTGTACAGGCATCAACGATCCGAGTCGAAACTTTACACACATAGCAACAAAGACATCAGCCGAAGCCGTTGCCTAATGTTGTATGGTGTAAAGCTTTGATACAGCAACTTGGGCTCACCTCAAAAGAGATAAATATCTCTCGGAGCCTATCTTGTGGGTTCTCAGCATCGTAACGAGAATTTCAATCGATGTTGATAGTATCTTGGAATTACATATTTTAAGCTTGTAGAAGTTTTGAGTCCTTTGTCCTTTTCGGATTTCTCGTCGCTCCGTCATACAAATTACTTCAAATTTAACATATCCTACAATTCAAATTATATATACCATACGATGAAAAGTCAACTATTCCAATAGAAAAAGAGAGTTTTGGTAGAAACTATAATTTTAAAAATCGCACATTCGTAAAGCAAAGCCTCCTTTGGTACAATGAGCGTATCAAAGGAGGTTTTCATTATGGCTAAAACAATATTTGAACAAATGGGCGGCACATACACCATGCAGGGCGATTATTGCCTGCCTGATCTTACCTTACCACCTGAAGATGAACGTCCCATCGGCGTGTGGGCGCATCGCCGCAGACAATATCTAAAGCAGCACCATAAAATTCTCTACTGCAATCTGCTCACTTCTGGCAAGCTCCGCTCCCATCTCGCAGATATAGAGGAAGAGGCGCAATCCCTCTTTCTTCGCCTGGTCAAGGAATACGCCGAGCTTGAGGGCATGACCGAACAACTGAAAGCGGAAAATCCAACGGAGTGGGTACAGAAAATGAACAACATCCGCAGCCGTGCGGCGGAAACCGTTTATGCCGACTTGATTTTTGCGTAACAACAGAAAAAGCAAGAAAGAAATTAGTCAAGTGTGTTTTACCGAATCTTACTTGACTAATTTTAATTTTGTGGTATACTGTATTTAGTTATACTAGAAATAATGCGTGTCGTTGAGATGGGAGGATGTAATCCATGTTTATCGGCAGAGAGCGTGAACTTGCGACGCTGAATAAGTTATACGCATCGGACAAGTTTGAATTTGTAGTAATATATGGTCGTCGCCGTGTCGGCAAAACGGCGCTGATCAGCCAGTTTATTGACGATAAAAACGCCATCTATTTTATGGGCGTTGAAAGCAACGCCAAGCAAAATCTTGAAAATTTCAGCAAAAGTATTTTGAGCTATCATACCGGCATGGATGCCGAAACTTCTTTCCTGTCCTTTCAGGCGGCTTTGGAGTATGTGTTCAAGCTGTCCGAAAAGGAACGGATTATTCTTGCCATTGACGAATACCCCTATGTCGCCCGTTCGTCGAAAAGCCTCGCTTCCACCATCCAGCTTTTGATTGATCAATACAAGGATACTTCTAAACTGATGCTGATTCTCTGCGGCTCGTCCATGTCCTATATGGAAGACCATGTCCTCGCCTACAAGGCGCCGCTTTACGGCAGACGGACGGCGCAGATGAAAATTCTCCCCTTTGATTTCGAGGAGACTTGCCGGTATTTCAAAAATTTCACCGATGAAGAGAAAGCCTATGTGTACGGCATTGTCGGAGGCACGCCGCAGTATCTGCTTCAGATGAGCGATAAGCTGAGCATTGAGGACAATATTAAAAACACATTCCTGAATCCCAACTCCGCCCTGTTTGAAGAGCCGGAAAATCTTCTCAAACAGGAGGTGCGGGAACCGGCGCTCTACAATGCGATTATCACGGCCATTGCCACCGGCGCTTCCCGTATGTCGGAGATTTCCGGAAAGGTCGGCGAAAGTACCAACATTTGCTCCGCCTATGTGAAAAACCTGATCTCCCTCGGCATTATCGAAAAAGAAACGCCATACGGTGAAAAAGCATCCCGGAAAGCGATTTACTCGATTGCGGACAATATGTTCCGCTTTTGGTATCGTTTTGTACCGGAAAACAATTCGATCATCGCCCGTGGTGCTGCCGATTTGGCATACAAGCGCATCGAGCCGCATCTGTCCGACTATATGGGCAAGGTGTTTGAGGAAATCTGCAAGCAATATCTCTGGAAGCAGCTGCTCTCTGGCGAATGCCCGGTTGAGTTTTCCTCTCTCGGCCGCTGGTGGGGCAACGATCCCAAAGAAAAACGGCAGGCTGAAATCGATATTCTTGCGGAACAGGATAAAAACACCGCCCTTTTTGGCGAGTGCAAATGGACGAACGAGAAAGTCGATCTCGGCGTTTTGGAGACCCTCGTAAAGCGCAGCGAACTGTTTGCCTATAAGAATGTCCACTACTACCTCTTTGCCAAAACCGGCTTCACCAAAGGCTGTGCCGACTGGGCAAGTGAGATAGGAAATGTGACGCTGGTGAGGTATGAGGATATGCTGCGCTAACGTCCGTATTAGAATAAAACATTTGCAAACAGAGGTGCTCACAAAATGGTGAATGATAAAATAAATATAGTTGGCGCAAATATCGCCGAAAAAGCAACAATGATATGGAATGTGGCGGACATGCTTCGTGGCCCGTTTAAGCCGCATGAATACGGACTTGTTATCCTTCCTATGACGGTAGTAAAACGCTTTCACGATTGCTTACTGCCCACGCACGAAGCCGTACTAAAAGAATATGAATCCAAAAAACATTTGGCAGTAATTGATGGCTTTTTAACACGTGCATCCGGTTATCAATTCTACAACACCAGTAAATTCACATTTGAGTCACTGCTTGCAGATCCCGAAAATATTGAGGAGAATTTTCGTGACTATTTGGCAGGTTTTTCAGCGAATGTGCAAGATGTTCTTGCTAAATTTGACTTTGATAACATCATCCGCAGAATGGTTGAAAGCAACACCCTGTATCTTGTAATAAAAGAATTCAATACGCAAAAGGGATATTTAGGCCCTGATAAAATCAGCGCTGTGGACTGCGGTTATATTTTTGAGGATTTGGTTCGCCGCTTTTCTGAGTCGTTTGGTGAAGAAGCCGGAGCCCATTTTACCAGTCGTGATATTATTTATCTGATGACCGACCTGCTTCTTACGGATGCAAAGCTCGACGAAACGGGCAATGTCACCGTTTACGATATGACAATGGGGACCAGTCAGATGCTGTCCTGTATGGAAGAGAGAATCCACGAGTTAAACGAAGACATAGAAGTTACCTGTTTTGGTCAGGAATTTAATCCGTCAACTTATGCTATCGCAAAGGCTGATATGATGATTCGTGGCGGTGATCCGAACAATATGCGATTTGGTGACACCCTTTCCGATGACCAGTTTAAAGGCTTTACATTCAAATACTGTATTTCCAACCCACCGTTTGGCATTGATTGGAAGCGAGAGCAGAAAGCTGTTGAGGCGGAAGCAAAACTTGGCGAGCTTGGGAGATTTGCTCCGGGACTTCCGAAAATCAGCGATGGTCAGCAGCTTTTTGTTCTGAACGGTCTTTCCAAGCTTGCGCCTGATGGCAGAATGGCGATTATTCAGAATGGTTCTCCGCTGTTTTCGGGCGACGCAGGCAGCGGCCCCTCTAACATCCGTCAGTACATATTGGAAAACGATTGGCTCGATGCAATTATCCAGCTTTCAACCGACCAGTTCATGAATACGGGAATCAGCACCTATATTTGGATTTTATCCAAGGACAAGCCTGACTATCGTGCAGGGAAGGTACAACTTATTGATGCTTCTCATTGCTATGAACAGCGCAGGAAGTCTATCGGAACCAAACGCAACGATATTACCGACCTTTGCCGCAATCTGATTGTAGAAGCATACGGCGAGTATAAGAACGATGCTGTTTACGGTGATAAGAACGGCATTTATTGCCACAGCAAGATTTTCGGCTCAGAGGACTTCGGATACAACAAAATCGTTGTAGAACGCCCGCAGAAAGACGAAAACGGCGAAATCATACTGAAAAAAGGCAAGCCTGTCGCAGATAAAAATCTACGTGATACGGAGAATGTACCGCTTGTGCAGGATATTGACCGTTACTTTGAACGGGAAGTTTTGCCGTACGCTCCCGATGCATGGATTGATAAGAGCAAAACCAAAGTCGGATACGAAATTCCGATGACACGCTATTTTTATGAGTATCAGCCGCCGGAACCGGTGGATGACATTGTAAAGCGCATTAAAAAGCTGGAAAGCGAAATTTCCGAAAGCTTAAATGCACTGTTTCATAAGGAGAATGAACTTTGAGAGAAGTGTTGAGTTTTCTGTTTGACATATTTACCGATCCGCTCGGTCTTCCCATTGCGGGATATTGGGAATGGATTATTCTTGCAATCATTGCATTTTCTGCATACGCCATTGCGTTCCGGACTGTGGGCGATTTATATGATGGCGGTATGATTAGCGGCAGCGCAGCCGGTTCTATTCTACATTGGATTATTCGCCTGATTGTATTTGTTGTGATATGGGCAATTACATATTTTGTGATTTGGCTTGCAAAGCTTATTTTTGCACATTGGCTGCTTATTGTAAGTATCCTTGGCGGCATTCTGGTGGCTGCTGCAATTGTTTGTCTGATTGTTCGTTATACCCGAAAAGGTGGTGAAAACAATGCGTGAAATGAAAGACAGCGGGATTGAATGGATTGGGTGTATTCCTAAAGATTGGGGTATAAACACAATTTTTCAGCTTTGTACTCAGGTGAAAAATAAGAATTTAGGATTGCAAGAAAAAAATTTGCTTTCATTAAGCTATGGAAAAATAAAGAGGAAAAACATAGATACTGTTGAGGGTCTACTTCCGGAAAGTTTTGATGGATATAATATCATAGACAAAGACGACATTGTTCTCCGCCTTACTGATCTTCAAAATGATCATACAAGTTTGCGAGTAGGAATTTCAGAAGAACGTGGAATTATAACTTCAGCGTACTTGACACTTAGAAATCGTGGTGACTTTGTCCCTAAATATTTGTATTATTATCTTTATTCTTTTGATATTTCAAAGGGCTTTTACGGCATGGGTGCAGGAGTTCGCCAAGGCCTGAATTGGGACGGGGTGAAATGGCTGCAAGTTCTTGCACCGCTAAAAGATGAGCAAGGACGCATTGCGACATTCTTGGATATTAAGTGTGCTAAAATCGATGCTGTTCTGGAAAAGACCCGTGCCTCGATTGATGAATATAAAAAACTAAAGCAGGCTGTTATTACACAGGCTGTCACCAAAGGTATCCGTGGCGACAGACCGATGAAAGACAGCGGGAGTATTTGGTTTGGAAATATTCCTGTTGATTGGGATATGAAAAAAATTAAGTATCTTTTTTATATAAAAAAAGATATCGCAGGGCAAGAGGGTTATACAGTGCTTTCAATAACTCAAAAGGGGATTGTGCCAAAAGATCTATCAAAAAACGAAGGACAATTAGCAGAAAACTATAGCCACTATCAACTTGTCAATCCAGGTGATTACGCAATGAATCATATGGACTTACTTACAGGCTGGGTAGATATTTCGAAATATACTGGCGTTACCAGTCCGGATTATAGAGTTTTTGTTTTAGATGATTTGGAAAGCAATAACCGATCTTTCTATCTTTATCTAATGCAAATGTGTTATTCCAATCGCATTTTTTATGGTTTAGGTCAAGGCGTTAGTGGAATGGGTCGTTGGAGATTGCAAGCAGATAAATTTTTGAATTTTTCTATCGTCGTTCCATCAAAGGATGAACAGCAAGAAATCGCCGACTACCTTGACGCTAAATGTGCCGAAATTGACAACTTGATTTCGAAGAAAGAGCAATACATCTCCGAAATCGAAAATTATAAAAAATCACTCATTTATGAGTATGTGACAGGGAAAAAGGAGGTTGACTAATTTGGCAAAGAGCAGTTTGGAGAAAGCGATAGAAAAGCAACAGAAAGAAGCAAAAAGGCAAGCAGAACAAGATGCACGTAGACAACGGGCTAGTACAATCATCAACGGACAACCGATGGTTGATGGAATGCGTATTATGGATGCGGCCTCCGAAGAAATATTGAAGATAATTATTGATGCTTATGATGGCAATGAGGAGCGCTCTGTACAAATTAATTGCGATATTGTTCCAAAAGCATATCAGATGTCCTTATCTCTTGAACTTGAAAAATTGATGATGTATGGTGTTGTAACTTCTGCACACCTTTGGATTAGTGGAATGTTTGAGGCTACACTTACTCCGCAAGGACTTTCTTATTTCGAAGACAAAGAAAAAGCTATGAGTAAAAAGCAAAATAGCGTTTTGCAGGCAAAGCAATCGGAAACAAAGCAATATGATGTTTTTATTTCACACGCCAACAAAGATAAATCTGATTATGTCGATTCACTCTATTTGGCTATGAGAAAATTGGGCATAAGCATTTTTTATGATAGTGATGTGCTGTCTTGGGGTGACAATTGGAAACAGGTTATTCTCGACGGCACTGCAAAATCTGAATTTGCAATCATAATAATTTCGGAAAATTTCTTTGGACGAGAATGGACAGAACGAGAACTAAATGAATTTTTGAAAAGACAAAACGAAAGTGGGCAAAAAATTGTTTTGCCGTTATTACATAACATATCGCTCAACTCCCTGAAAGAAAAATATCCGTCACTTGGTGATATTCAAGTTATTGATACAACGAATTACTCAAAAGAAGATATTGTAATTCTTTTTGCAAAAGAGCTTATTAAGAGATTGAGATAAATAATATTGTGGGTGTATTATTTATGAGACGACATACGGTAATACTGGGTGCGGGAGCAACGATTGCCGCTATCCCAAATGGAGACAAAAATGGTAAGAAATCATCCGTTATGAATGGTTTGATTGAAAAGTTACAACTGCAAAATATCCTCTACGGCGTAAAACTAAAAACTAACAGTGACAATCTTGAAGATATATATTCAGAATTGTACTCAAGAGCAGAGTGTAAAAACGTCACGCAAGAACTGGAAAAAAGATTGTATGATTATTTTGCTTCTCTTGTATTGCCGTCTGAGCCTACTATATACGATATGCTGATTTTAAGTCTTACAGAGAAAGATGTTATTGCAACTTTTAATTGGGACCCTCTTCTATTGCAGGCGTATGTAAGATGCCATGATATAACAACCAATTTGCCTCATATATTATGTTTACACGGAAATGTAGCAATGGGCTTTTGCTCAGAACATCGAGAATTTGGAATGACAAATGCTGTATGTCCAATTTGCAAAAAATTATTGCCTCCTACAAAATTATTGTTCCCGATAAAAAACAAGAGCTATACTGATGATGCATATATAAAAGGCTGCTGGGAAGCAGTTGCGCAAAGCATTGAAGAATCTTACATGCTTACAATTTTTGGGTATGGAGCTCCCGCAAGTGATGTTGAAGCCGTTAAGTTGTTGAAAAAAGCTTGGGGCAATCTGGAAAATAGACAATTAGAAGAAGTATCTGTAATTGATGTGATAGATGAAACTGAAATGCTCAGTAGATGGAAAGATTTTATTTACACCCTTCATTACAGATATACCAATAATTTCTTTGATTCATATCTCGGAATGTGCCCAAGAAGGAGTTGTGAAATGACATTTGCCACTTATCAGTTAAATATTACTCCCGAGTGCGGAAGTGGATTTAAGCCGGGAATGTCTTGGGAAGGGCTCATAGCTTTTTTAGAAGATTTATTAATAGAAGAAATTAGTACTCCAAAAGGGGAAAATGTTCCTTTGCATTATGTTAAAAAAGGATTCTTTGATAATTGATCTGATGGGAGGACAATTATGGCTATAAATGTTACAACTGAAAAACGCTTTGAGGAAGATATAGAATCCTTCTTCCTTTCTCCGGCAGGCGGATATACAAAAGGTGCCGATACATACGATGCCAAGCTCGGTCTATATGTAAACACCCTGATTGATTTTGTGCAGCGCACCCAGCCTAAAGAATGGGCGCGCTTTGAAAACGCTAATCAGGTTGATCCTGTTCGCAAGTTTTGCCTTGCGTTTGCTTCAGCCTGTGATGCAGAAGGCGTTCTTTCAGTACTTCGTCATGGATTTAAGCATCGGGGTATCCGTTTTCGGGTGTGTTATTTTAAGCCGGAATCCGCTCTAAATCAAACGGCAGCCGCATTATGGGCGCATAATAAAGTTGAATGTTACCGGCAATGGTATTATTCCGCCGACAGCAAAAAGAGCGTGGATATGGTCTTGGTGCTCAACGGCATTCCTGTGTTTGCCTTTGAACTGAAAAATCAATATACCGGTCAAACCGTTGATAACGCAAAGCAGCAATGGATGTATGACCGTGATCCCCGTGAGATCTGTTTTCAGTTTAATCGGCGGATCTTGGCATTTTTCTGCGTTGACCACACGGAAGTTTGGATGACAACGAAATTGGCCGGTAAAAATACATATTTTTTGCCGTTTAATCAGGGCTCTAACGGTGCCGGTAACGATGGCGGCAAAGGAAATCCTGCGAATCCGGATGGATACCCTACTGCGTATCTTTGGGAAAATGTTTTCCAAAAAGATAGTATGATGGATATTATCCAGAAATTTATGAACTTGCAGGAAGGGAAAACCCTGATTTTCCCCCGTTATCACCAGCTGGACGTTGTTCGTAAATTGCTGGCCGATGTCAGAAAGAACGGTTCAGGACACAACTATCTGATACAGCATAGCGCAGGCAGCGGCAAGTCGAATTCTATTGCTTGGACAGCCTATCGTTTGGCTTCCCTTTTTAATGTGGATAACAAGCCTGTATTCTCAAGCGTTATTGTTGTAACAGACCGCACGGTTTTAGATGCACAGTTACAAGAAACGATCTCCGGCTTTGATCATACGCTTGGTGCTGTAGAAACGATTGGAGAAGACAAAAATTCAAAAGATTTGCGAGATGCTATTAACAACGGAGTCCGTATCATTGTTACCACATTGCAAAAATTTCCTGTTATCTATCAGGAGGTTGATAAGGTGGCAGGACGAAATTTTGCGGTTATTGTAGATGAAGCGCATTCGTCGCAAACAGGCAATTCAGCCTTGAAACTGAAAGCGGCTCTGGCCAATACGGAGGACGCTTTGCGAGAGTATGCAGAAATTGAGGGTAAGAACGAAGAAGAGCTTGATCCCGATGATAAGTTGATGAAAGAAATGCTGGTTCACGGCAAGCACAAAAACCTAACTTTCTTTGCTTTTACTGCTACGCCGAAAGATAAAACTTTGGAGCTTTTCGGAACGGAATACGAGGATGGTTCTTTCCACCCATTTCATATTTACAGCATGAGACAGGCCATTGAAGAAGGCTTTATTCTCAATGTTCTTCAAAATTATATGACCTATGACACCTGCTTTAAAATAGCTAAAACTACGGAAGATAATCCTGATGTTCCTGCAAGCCGAGCGGCAAAGGTAATCCGCAGGTATCAAGAATTACATCCATATAATATTTCGCAGAAATCACAGATTATTGTTGAAACATTCCGTGAAACAACACGCCATAAAATCGGCGGCAGAGCTAAAATGATGGTGGTTACCTCTTCTCGGCTTGCTGCGGTGCGTTATTTCCACGAAGTAAAACGCTATATAGAGGAGCAGAAGTATAATGATGTTCAAATACTTATTGCTTTTTCCGGCGCTGTTCAAGATGGAGATACCGAATATACGGAGCCTAAATTAAATGTTCGTGTTGATGGCAGCCATATAGCGGAAACGCAGACCAAAGCAGAGTTTCACGATAATTTTAATGTGCTTATCGTGGCAGAAAAATATCAGACCGGCTTTGACGAACCATTGTTGCATACGATGATCGTAGATAAGAAACTGAAAGGTGTAAAAGCTGTACAAACGCTATCTCGCCTGAATAGAACCTGTGCGGGGAAAAATGACACCTTCATATTGGACTTTGTCAACAAAAAAGAGGACATTCTGGAAGCGTTTCAGCCGTTTTATCAGGAAACAACGCTTTCACAGGAAGTTAATGCCGATTTGATTTACCAAACGCAGAAAGAACTGCGGGGCTTTGCGATTTATAGTGATACTGATGTTGAAGCTTTTGCGAAAGAGTATTTTAATACAGGAAAGCAGGACGCTCGTGCAATGGGCAGAATGACAAGCATATTAAAGCCTGTTGCAGATCGGTATAACAAGAAATCTACCGAAGAACGTTACCAGTTCCGCCGCCAAGTTCGTAATCTGATTAAGTGGTATGGATACATCTCCCAAATTTTGCGTATGTTCGATAAAGACTTACACAAGGAATATGTGTTCTGCTCCTATTTGCTTAATTTGCTGCCGTCAGAGGCGGTTTCTATGATTGACCTTGAAGGCAAGTTAAAGTTGGAATACTATAAGTTGCAGAAAACCTTTGAAGGTTCCATAGAATTACAGGAAACAAAGGGCGTTTACGAGCCTGCTAAACATAAAGGTGCTATGGGTGGTGATAGCAAGGAGCCTCTTGACGAAATCATTGAGAAAATCAATGAAAAGTTTAAAGGCGCATTCACCGATGGGGATAGAGTTTTGCTGAATGCTTTGCATACTAAATTGATGGCAGACAAAAAATTAACAAAAATGGCACGCAGTTCTGATCCACAGATTTTTGCGGAAAGTATCTTCCCCAAAGCTTTTGGAGATGCAGCACAGGATAGCTATATGGAATCTCAGGACACTTATACTTCTCTGTTCGAAGATCAGAATAAATACAATGCAATTATGAGTGCATTGGCAGATGTGGTATATCGAGAGATGAGAAAGAGTTGATATTTTTTACACGAAATCATTCGGGAGGGTGAACAAGGATGGCTTATGTATATGCACTTATCAACAAGGATACCTTGGCTTACATTTGCCGGGAAAAGGGTGTTTCTGGCGACTTCATTGCTAATAAAACTAAAATAAGTGCTACAAAGTTGGCGTTATGGCTCACTCCTACCGATTCAGCTCTTCCGACTATAAAGCAGGCCAAAAAATTAGCAAGCTGTCTACATATTCCTTTTGCAGGGCTTTATATGAATTCCATTGATATTCCTTTGAAGAAAATTCCTAATGTTCGGAATATGCGAACAATGCTGGGAACAAGTAGTTCTGACGATAGTGCCCTTAATGTCGCAATGATTGATGTTCTCCTTGAACGAGATTTTCTTTTGAACGCAAACGATGAATTGGGGCTAACTACAAAAACTTTTTTGCCTGTTGTACCTGAAGAAAATGATCCTCAGATTTGGGCAAATGCAATTCGAGAACAATTTTCCATTAGCCTCGAACAGCAATATAAGTGTAACTCTGCACGACAGTTTTATTTATATTTGCGAGAAAAAATAGAATCTGAAGGCGTGTTTATTCACTGCTTTACTGATGTTCCTATAGATACTGCACGCGGGTTTGCAATTTATTATGCAGACTTGCCGATTATTGGAATTAATGATGAGGATCGTCCACCGGCAAAATCCTTTTCCATTATTCATGAGTTAGTGCACTTATTTAAGCGAGAATCTTCCCTGTGCAACGATATGAATAATTCTGTTGCAACTAAAGAAGAGGAGGTGTTCTGCAACGCTGTAGCGGGTGAACTGCTTGTTCCACAAAATGCAATCAACATTGTTCTAAACAACAATAATTATTCTACACCATATTCAAAAGAGGATTTAAAACGGATTGCCGATCGCTTTTCGGTAAGCCGTGAAGTTATCATTAGAAGGCTACTTGACTTAAACAAAATTAGCAAGATTGAATATGACACTTACGCTGATATGTTCAGACAAGAAATAGATTATGAGCGTGAAAAACAAAGAACAGATAGAAAAAATGGTATCAATAACAGTATTCCACGAAATATTAGCCGCGAGGCAATTGATCGCACAAGTCCTGCTGTAAGTAAGGCGCTCTATCGTGGATACGGCGAGGAAATATATAGCAAACAAGATATTGCTCGTCACCTTAACATCGATCAGAAACATATAAACAAATTTTTGATGGAGGTGGCTAAATGGAACAATTAACATTGTTTGCACCACCATATAAATATATAATGGACACTTCGTCAATTTTATCTCAAAAGCCGGGAGAACCTCATACAAGACTTGTTTATAAAAGTCAGTGGGAAAATATTGAGCATTGTATGAAAGAAAAAGTAATTGTCACCTGTTCTGAGATTGTTGATGAAATCAAAGATAGAGATATTATCAGCTGGTTAAATATACAGCATTGTGATGTGCTCGATATTGACGATGAAGTTCAAATGAATGTAAGAAGAATAGTTACGGATAATCCGAAAATGATTGAATTTACTGGAAAAAGTGGAACATCTTCTGGTGATGCATTTCTTATTGCTACGGCAATGAAATACGGCCTTGCTGTAATAACAGAAGAAAATCCGGACAAACCTACCAAGATACCTCAAATATGCAAAAAATACGGATTGCAGGCAATGAACATAACAAAGCTATGTGAAGTTGAGGGCTGGAAATTCTAAGATATCCCAATTCACAACAGACAATCCGAATCGTTATTTTCTATAAACGCACAACTGCCCACCGCTTTCGGTGGGCAAATTTTTTTGCTTTTTTCAAAATTACTGTCCCCAAACACCCTCTCCCAGTGGGAACAAGTGAGGGTATGTTTTTAATACAAATGATCTTTTCAAAAAAATTTTTTCTGTTTTTTCTGAAAGACAGGTTGCGTTTTTGCACTCAAATTCCAAATAAGTGAAAGGACTTTTTAGGTAAGTAAAATAAGCCGTCCCACAACCGAACAAAAAATATTTTTCAAAATTTTTTCTTAAAAACAGGGTGCGTTTCGACTTCCCAATTCCAAATAAGTGAAGGGATAAATTTTTTGAGATAGGGTGTGCATTTGGCTTCTCGCAGTGGGAATAAGTGAAGGGTGAATTTTTTTCAAAAAATTTTCGAGAAAAAGTCCGGAAATGGGTGTGCATTTCGGCACCCTTTGTCCAAATGAGTGAAGGGGTCTTTTGCAAAACAAAAAAATTTTCAAAAACACCCGATAATTTTGCTCTTCCCAGTGGGAACAGGTGAAAGGCCTTTTTAAATTCTCAAATATTTTTCCCGTTTAGGGGGTGCATTTGACCTCTCCCTGTGGGAATAAGTGAAAGACCTTCTTACTGTACCTTGAAAATTGAATAATGATCCGAATGGGATATGACTGTGCCACGATCTTCCGAAAGGAAGCGAGCACGGCGACGCTGCTTGACGAGGCAGGGATAGAAAAACGGCATTCGAATAAAACGCAACAGATATCGGAAGGCACTATGATCCTCACGCCGGTATCTGCCTTACATAGCCATAAAAAAGGAGGATGGAAGCGCTATGAAAAAATCGGAGCTCAAAGAGCTTTATCAGATGATGTTTCCGGAATATCCGGACATCGTGACCGTCCAGCAGCTTCGGGAAATGCTGGGCATCAGTCGTCAGCTTGCCTACGATCTCATCAACGATGGTGAATTGCAGGCAATCAAAATCGGCAATAGTTTCAAAATCCCGAAAGTCAGTGTGATTAACTTCGTGACTGAAGAGAAAAAGGAGGTGAAATCCAGTGCCTGAACGAATCGAACTCACGCCGTCCCAGCGCAGGCGGTGCAACCGCCTGATAAAAAGGCTCTGCGCCAATTATGATGATGGTAACTGCCTGCTGCTGGACGACGGCGAGCCCTGCGTCTGCCCGCAGACCATCTCCTATTCTCTGCTGTGCAGGTATTTCCGCAATGCGGTTTTACCAGCCGAAAAGGAGCTGTATGCAGACATTTTCAAGCAGCGTACATATCACTGTGCCGAGTGCGGGGAGGCTTTTGTGCCGAACTCCAACCGGCAAAAATACTGCCCGTCGTGCAGCAAAAAAGTGCACCGCAGGCAGAAAAACGAGAGCGCAAGAAAGCGCAAAACGGACAATTAGAGGCTTGAAAAAGCCCTGTTTTCAAGGGCTTTTAGGTGCCGAATCGGGGTGCATAAAGGAATCATACCAACCCCCTCGATTTCGGCGTTCTAATTGTCCGAATCACAAAAACGAAAGGATGTAGTTATGAAAAGAAAATTAGTGACCGTGGACGCAGAAACTCTGCTGTCCACACCGATGAGTAAGACCATGTTCATTGTCGATAGCCTGATCCCGCAGGGGGTAAATGTTCTCAGCGGAGCCGCCAAAATCGGCAAAAGCTGGCTGATGTTGTGGCTGGGCTTGCAGGTATCACAGGGGCTGCCCGTTTGGGGAATCCCGACCATGCACTGCGATGTGTTATATCTCTGCTTGGAGGATACGCTGAGGCGGATCAAAGATCGGCTGTTCGATTTAACAGACGATTCTACCCGCAGCTTCCATTTATCCGTGACCTGCGGCTTGATTGGGAACGGGTTAGAGGAAGAAATCATCAACTTCTTGGAGGACTTCCCGAAGACAAAGCTGGTAATTATTGACACGCTCCAAAAAGTGCGGGATTCCAAGGGAAGCATCGGGAAAACGGGAATGTACGGCAACGATTACGACGACATTTCCTCCATTAAGCGGATCGCCGACGAGCACGATATTTCTATTATCCTCGTCCACCATCTGCGAAAGCTGAAGGACGGGGACGACCCGTTCAATGAGGTGTCCGGCTCTACCGGTATCACCGGGGCGGCGGACACCAATTATGTGCTCAAGCGCAAGCGAAGCAGCAGGGACGCCACCCTTCTTGCCTGCGGGCGGGATGTGGAATATCAGGAGCTGACCTTGCGGTTTCAGGACCTGAAATGGGAACTTGTGGAGCGCAAAAACACAGAGGAAATTCGTAAGGCGGAGATCCCGCAGTTTCTCTTTCGGGTGGTGGAATTTATGAAAAACCGTACCGAATGGGTGGGAACCGCCACCGAGTTGATTGCCGATATGGCGGAGACGGAAACCACGCCCAATGTGGTCACCAAGTACTTAGGGCAGTTTTACTATGAGGTGCTGGAGCCCGCCGGGATCGAGTACCGCACCAAACGCACCGGGCAAAGCAGACTGATTAAGTTCATCCGACATGACGGCGGTGACGCAAATGACGGGACAAACGATATATAGCGAAAAGTGCGTCACGGCTGTCATAGCTGTCACAAACAAAAACTGAGAAAAGGAGAAAAAACAATGGCAAACTACGAAATCGTAAAGAAAATCGCTGTGATCGGCGGCAAGCCGGACGGCGTAACCAAGGAAATCAACATCGTGAAATGGGGCGTTTATGACCCAGCGATCGACATTCGCCGATGGCAGGGAGACATCGCCTCAAAGGGGATTTCCCTCAAGCGGGAGGAAGCGCAGAAGCTGTTAGAAGCATTGAAAATCGCACTGGAGGAGGTAGAAGCATGAGAAGCAAAACACTTGGAATCAATGTACGGGTAACGCCCGAAGAAAAAGAAAAGCTCCTGAAAAACGCGGGCTACTGTGCGCTTTCCCTGTCCGAATATCTGCGGCGGCTGGGGCTGGGCAAGGATGTTGAGGCGACTGTCCGAGAAAAGGAATACCGTGTTTTTCGGAAGCTAAAGCAGTTAAAAACAGATTGCGAACAGCTTGAAACGAGCGAAATCGCCCGCAGAGTCGATGAGGTTTTACAGGAATTGAGATAGGGCGAATTGGACTGCGTTAGCTTAGCGAGCAGACTGTTTGTGACCCCAAAAGGCCGCAAACAGTAAATCTCGTTAGGAAGTGTCCTAAAACCTCGATGAAAAAATCAAACAAACGAAAGGAATATTGATATGAAAACAGATAATCGAAAAAGAAATATCCCCATTCGGGTTTGGCTCAGCAAATCGGAAAACGCCGAACTGAACCGCAAGGCAAAAATGACGGGCTTGCCAAAATCAACCGTGATAAGGCTGCTGCTCAAGAGCTACGAACCGAAGGAAAAGCCGGACGCAAGGTTTTATGAAGCCATGCGCCAGCTTTCTGCCATCGGCAACAACATCAATCAGCTTGCAATCAAAGCGAATGCCCTTGGCTTTGTCGATACGCCCATGCTGAAAACCGAAGCGGTACGCTGGCATCAGTTTCAGGCGGACATCGAAGCGGTGTTCCTCCGCCCGGGGCAAAGCAATTTGAAATGGCAGTAAGGAGGAAAAGACAATGACAAAACGAAAATCCGATTTTACCTTGCCGACCACAACGCTGGACGACCTATTCTCCTCCCAGGAAGAACGGGACGACGCAAAGCTGGAACGAGTAAAAGAGATTCCGCTGTGTGAGCTGCACCCGTTCAAGGATCACCCGTTTAAAATCCAGAACAACGAGGAAATGAAACGGCTGATCGAGAGTATCAAAAAATTCGGGACGATCACGCCGGCGCTTGCCCGCCCTTTACCGGAGGGCGGGTACGAGTTGATCTCCGGACACCGGCGGCTGGCGGCGTGTCAGGTGCTTGGCATTGAGACAATGCCCGTAATTATTCGTGAGATGAGCGATGATGAAGCGGTCATTGCAATGGTGGACGCCAACCTGCAACGAGAACATATTTTGCCCAGTGAAAAAGCGTTTGCCTATAAGATGAAGCTGGAAGCAATCAAGCATCAAGGTATAACTTCTCGCCAAGTTGGCGAGAAGTTATTGAGCGTAACACAAGTGAGCAAAGAAAGCGATGATAGCGAGCGGCAAGTCCAACGCTATATCCGCTTAACTTACTTGATTCCCGAGCTTCTGGAATTGGTGGACGACGGAAAAATTGCTTTTAACCCTGCGGTAGAAATTTCGTACTTAGAACAGTCGGAACAACGGGTATTGTTAAACGCAATGGAGCTAAACGACTGTACTCCCTCTCACGCACAGAGCATACGGCTTAAAAAACTCTCGCAGGAGGGGGTACTGCAAGACCAGACGATCTACGACATCCTTGCCGAGCAAAAGCCCAACCAGCAGGAGCAGTACAAATTCAAGCGGGAGGACATTCGCAAATACTTCCCCCAAAGCTATACGGACAAGCAAGTCTGCGATACGGTCATCAAGCTGTTGGAGCAATGGCAGCGCAGGCGGGAACGGGACAGGGACAGTCGCTGATTCGAACCGAAAATGTGTGCGGAGCACGACCTTCGCACCATGGAAAGAACGGCATCGGCAGGGTACAATGGCCTTGTCGGTGCCGGACTGTCCTGTGTAAAAGCAAAGAAAGGAGTTTTATCAATTGGTATCAGGACATTTACAGGTTAAAAAGGGATACTACTACGCTGTGCTGAGCTTCTACGACAGCAAAAACAAGCGGCACGTCAAGTATATATCCACCGGACTTCCCGAAAAGGGAAACAAACGAAAGGCTGAAGCGGAGCTTGTGAAAATCCGCAACGCCTTTGAGCCGCCCGCAGAGATCGGCGAGCTTTGCTCCAATATGCTGTTCGCCGATTATCTGCTCGGCTGGCTGGAGATCGTCAAGGTCAGGGTGAAGCCCACCACCTTCGGCTCCTATGAAAGCATGGTGAAGCAGACCATTGAGCCGTATTTCCGGAACAAGCCGATCACGCTGAAAGACTTGGAGGCAAGACACATCCAGCAGTTTTATTCCGAAAAGCTGCGGACGGTCAAGCCCAATTCCGTGATCCACTATCATGCCGTGATTCATCAGGCGCTGAAATACGCCATGAAAACCGATCTGGTAGCGCAAAATGTGGCGATGAAAGTAGACCGCCCAAAGAAGAACGATTTCCAGCCAGTGTTTCTGGATGCGGCAGAGCTTCAGCACTTATTTGAAGTGGTCAAGGGGACAAAGCTGGAGCTTCCCGTTTTAGTCGCCGCCTTTTACGGTTTGCGCCGTGGCGAAGTGCTGGGACTCAAGTGGGACGCCATCGACTTTGAGCGGGGAACGCTGACCATCAAGCGGACGGTGACCTCCGTCAATGTGGGCGGGAAAACGCAGATCATCGAGCAGGAATCGGCAAAAACCAAATCCAGTATGCGCACCCTGCCGCTGGTTGGAAGATTCAAGGAATACTTTGCGGAGGTCAAGGCGGCGCAGGAGCTGAACAAGCAGGTCTGCGGCAACTGCTACAACTACGAATACGACGGCTTTGTGTTTGTGGACGAGCTGGGCGAGCGGATGAAGCCCGATTACCTGACCACCCAATTCCCCGCATTCATTCAGCGGCACGGCATGAAGAAAATGCGCTTCCACGATCTCAGGCACAGCTGCGCATCCCTCTTGCTTGCCAACGGCGTACCCCTCAAGCAGATTCAGGACTGGCTGGGACACTCGGATTTTTCCACCACGGCAAACATCTACGCCCATCTGGATTACAGTTCGAAACTCTCCTCAGCACAGGCGATGGTGAGCGGTATGCCCCTTCCCGAAGCGGGCGATTTCGGCAGCAAATGGGAGCAAAACGCAGAAAAAGGCGGGGAATAAACAGAAAAGCTGTTCTTTCCAAAATTATGGAAAGAACAGCTCAAAATCGGATGATTTTTAGAGCAGGCGCAAAAAAAAGAAAAATCCAGAAACCCGCATGGTTACTGGATTTTTCGATGGCGGAGAGTGTGGGATTCGAACCCACGTGCCCTTGCGGACAACCGCATTTCGAGTGCGGCTCGTTATGACCACTTCGATAACTCTCCCTCTATGTTCAGCCGCCGTTTTTCCCCGCCTTTTTCCGAAGAAAAAGGGCTTTGGAAAGAACTGACGGAAAGAACAGCAAACTATTTAGTTTTTCGAACCGGGTAAAACCCGCATGGTTACACGGTTTCGGCTGGACGAAACGGACAGCTTCCCGCAGGATTTCGAGTCAGCCCCGTTATGACCACTTCGATACCTCTCCCTGTGCGGCTCCGGGGATACGGGAAAACCCGCAACCCACAGTATACAGGAAATCAGGGCAAATTGCAACGCTTTGCGCGAAAGAAATCGGACAACAGCGCAGCGCAATCGTCTTCGAGGATGCCCCCCCAGGTGCGGACGCTGTGCAACAGGCATCGGTCGGTGAGATCGACAAGGGAGCCGCAGCAGCCGGCGCGCGGGTCGAACGCGCCGAACACGAGCTCCTCCAGCCGAAGGTTGACCGCCGCCCCGGCGCACATGGCGCACGGTTCGAGCGTGACGTACAACGTGCAGCCGGTCAGCCGGCCGCCGCGCTGCCGGGCCGCCGCCTGCATGGCCAGCAGTTCCGCATGCGCCGTGCCGTCCCGCAGCGCGACGCAGCGGTTGTGGGCGCGCGCGAGCACTGCGCCGTCGCAAACGACCACCGCCCCCACGGGCACCTCATCCGCCTGTGCCGCCAGACGTGCCTCGGCAAGCGCCAGGCGCATGCCCTCCTCGTGCGTCATGCCTCCGCCTCCCCGCCAAACAGCGCGTTGACGCGCGCCTCGGTGTCGAACCCGTCGTAGCGCACCCGGTAGAGCGTCAGACCGTGCGCGGGCGCGGTCGGCCCCGCGTCGGCGCGCTCGTGCGAGGCAAGCGCCGTGCGGATGGCGGAAGGCGGCAGGCCGCCCTTGCCGATCTCAAGCATCGTGCCCGCAAGGATGCGCACCATGTTGTAAAGGAAGCCGTTGCCGGCAACATCATAATAAAGGTATGGACCCTCGCGCGTCCAGGTCGAGACGCACAGGGTGCGCACGGCGCTGTCCACATGGCCGCCGGCGGACATGAACGCGGAAAAGTCGTGTTCGCCCAGGCAGTCGGCGGCGGCGGCGCGCATGCGCGGCAGGTCGAGCGGGGCGTGGACGTGCAGCGCCGTGTGCCGCGTGGCGACGCGCGCGTGCGGCCCCGTCTGCACCGCATAGCGGTACTGTTTTTCCAGCACGTCAAAGCGCGCATGGAAGCCGGCGGGCGCCTCTTCGCTCAGCAGCACGCGGATGTCCCGCGGCAGGTGCATGTTGAGCGCGACCGCAAACTTGTCCGCCGCCATGCGCACGCCCGTGTCAAAATGCGCCACCTGTGCGCGCGCATGCACGCCACTGTCGGTGCGGCCGGAACCGTGCAGCGCGATGCGCTCCCCCGTGACGGCGAACAGAGCGTCCTCCAGCAGGGCCTGCACCGCCGTGCCGTTGGGTTGCGTCTGCCAGCCGACGTAGCGGGTCCCTTCGTATTCGAGGATGAGGCGAATCCTTCGCATGCGGCAATCCCTCCGTCTGCCGTTACAACCAGAGCTGGATGACCGGCACCGCCGCCAGCAGCAACGCAATGAGCAGCGCCGCCAACAGGTCGCGCCGGGCATAGTGCAGCTCGTGCATGCGCGTGCGGCCTTCGCCGCCATGGTAACAGCGCGATTCCATCGCCATCGCCAGTTCATCCGCCCGGCGGAACGCCGAAACGAACAGCGGCACCAGCAGCGGAACCATCGCCCGCGCGCGCGCAAGCAGGCCGCCGGTCTCAAAGTCCGCCCCGCGCGCCATCTGCGCCTTGCGGATGCGCTCGGTTTCCTCCAGCAGCGTGGGGATAAAGCGCAGCGCAATGCTCATCATCATCGCCAGTTCATGCGCCGGAAAGCGGATGCGCTTGAGCGGCTTGAGCAGACGCTCCAACCCGTCCGTCAGGGCAATGGGGGATGTGGTCAGCGTCAACAGCGAGGTGCCCGCCACAAGCAGGATCAGCCGCAGCGAGATGAACACCGCCTGCCGCACCCCTTCGGCCGTCACGCGAACGATCCACCACGAGAACAGCACCCGTTCCCCCTGCGTGAAGAACAGGTTGATGAGAAACATGAACGCGATGAGCCAGCGCATGGGGCGCAGGCTCGAAAGCGCATAGCGCGCCGGCACCCCGGAGGCGAGCAGCGCGCCGAGCACGAACAGCAGCGGCACGGCGAACACCGGCATGGCGCGCACGAGAAACACGAGCACGATGTACGCGATCATGGCGAGGATCTTGGTGCGTGGGTCGAGGCGGTGGACAGGGCTGTCGCCCGGCACAAACTGGCCCAGGACGATGGCGTTGGTCATACCGCCGCACCCCCTTCGCGCCAGCGGGCGAGCACCCAGTCCGTCAACGTCTCCGTGTGCACCGCCCCCGGCGGCGCGTCCAGGCCGCGCGCGCGCAGCAGCTGTGACAGCCGCGCCGCCTGCGGCACGGCAAGCCCCATCTGCGCAAGTTCCTCCGCGCGGGAGAACACTTCCGCCGTCTTGCCCAGCATGCACAGCCGGCCCTGTTCGAGCACCGCCACCCGGTCGGCATGGCGGGCCACGTCGTCCATCGAGTGCGACACCATGAGCACGGTGCAGCCCGTGCTGGCGCGCAGCCGCTCGAGCAGGGCGAGGATTGCGCGGCGGCCCTGCGGATCGAGACCCGCCATCGGCTCGTCCAGCGCGAGATATTTGGGCCGCATGGCGAGGATGCCCGCCAGCGCCGCCCGGCGCTTTTCGCCGCCGGAGAGGTCGAACGGCGACTTCCCGGCAAACCGTTCCGCCGGGAGGCCGACCAGTTCCAGCGCCTCCCGCGCTTGTGCGCGCGCTTCCTCGTCGGACAGGCCGAGGTTTTTTGGCCCGAAGGCCACGTCCTTCTCCACCGTTTCCTCAAAAAGCTGATATTCGGGGTACTGGAACACGAGCCCGACCAGCGCGCGCGCGCGCTTGCGCTGCTGCTTGTCGCGCGTATCAAACCCATCCACGAGCACGCTGCCGTCCGTTGGGGTGAGCAGGCCGCACAGCTGCTGCATGAGCGTGGACTTGCCGGAGCCGGTATGCCCGATAACGCCCAGGAATTCGCCCTCGCCGATGGTCATGGTCACGCCGTTGAGCGCCGCATCCATCGGAGACGGGGCGGAATCGCTGCGGGAGCGTCCGCCGCCGGAGGCGCCGCCGTACCGATAGGTCAGTTGTTCGATAACGATTGCCATATCGCCTGTGCCAGCTCCTCCAAAGTGATCGGGTCGCCCGCCAGCGGCATCCCCGCCTGCCGGAGCGTTTCACGCATCTGCACGGCCTCCGGCGCATCCAGCCCGGCGGCGCGCAGCTCCTCCACACGGCCGAACACCTCGCGCGGCGATCCGGTCATCACGAGGCGGCCGTCGTCCAGCACGGCGATCCGGTCGCAGCGGGCGGCCTCCTCCATGTGCTGTGTGATCATCACGACCGTCATGCCCCGTTCGTGATGCAGGCGCTCCACAATATTGAGCACGTCCTGCCGGCCGCGCGGGTCGAGCATGGCCGTCGCCTCGTCGAGCACAAGCACCTCCGGCCGCATGGCCAGCATCCCCGCGATGGCGATGCGTTGTTTCTGCCCGCCGGAGAGCGCATAGCTGGCGGCGGTGGCGTAGCGGGTCATGCCCACTTCGGCCAGCGCCGCGTCCACGCAGCGGCGGATCTCCGCGGGCGGCACGCCGAGGTTCTCCGGGCCGAAGCCCACATCCTCCTCCACAATCGTGGTGACCAGCTGGTTGTCCGGATTCTGGAACACCAGCCCCACCCGCCGCCGGATCTCAAGCGTATTTTTTTCATCGCGCGTGTCCATGCCGTCCACGAGCACGCAGCCTTCCGTGGGCAGCAACAGCGCGTTGAGATGCTTGGCGAGCGTGGACTTGCCGGAACCGTTGTGGCCGACGATGGCGAGCATCTCCCCGTCCGCCACGGTCAGGGACACGCCATACAGCGCGCCGGGCGCTTCCCCGCCGGGCGCCGCGCCCGCTTCCGCCTGCGCTTCCGCATAGGCGTATGAAACGTCCCGAAGCTCGATCATCGCGGCGCCTCCCTTCAAAAAGAATCCACGACAGTATACCACAAGTCTGTACATTTGGGAAAGCGTTCGTTATAATTTAGGTATGAAAACGCTGATCCGGCAAATCCATACGATCGTCACCTGCGATGACGGCGACCGCATCCTGCACGGGGCCAACCTGCTGCTCGACGGCGGCGTGATCGCCTCGCTCGACGCCGCGGACGATGCGCAGGCCGACCGCGTGATCGACGGGCGCAACCTGTTCGTCTATCCCGGCCTTGTGAACACGCACCACCACCTGTACCAGTATTTCACGCGCAATCTGCCGCAGGTGCAGGGGTTCGCCCTGTTCGACTGGCTCACCGCGCTCTACGGCATCTGGGCGGGGCTGGATGCGGATATCGTATACCAGAGCTCGCTGGCGGGCATGGCGGAGCTGATGCGATACGGCTGCACGACGTGCTTCGACCACCACTATGTCTTCCCCACCGGGCAGGAGGGGTTGATCGACGCGCAGTTCGAAGCGGCTGCGGCGCTGGGCATCCGCATGCACGCCTCGCGCGGCAGCATGAGCCTCTCGCAAAAGGACGGGGGCCTGCCGCCGGATTCGGTCGTACAGCCGCTTGAGCCGATCCTGCGGGACAGCCGCCGCCTCATCGAGACATATCACGACCCGTCCCCCCTGTCCATGCGGCAGGTGGTCCTTGCGCCCTGCTCTCCGTTCTCGGTGACGGCCGAACTGATGACCGAGAGCGCGGCGCTGGCGCGCGCCTACGGCGTGCGGCTGCACACGCACCTTTGCGAAACGAAGGATGAGGAACGCTATACGCTTGAACGCACCGGGCTGCGCCCGTTTGCGTATATGGAGAGCCTCGGCTGGGTCGGGCCGGATGTGTTCTACGCGCACGGCATCCATTTCAACGACGCAGAACTGCGGGCGCTGGCCGATACGGGTACCGGCGTGGCGCACTGCCCCTGCTCCAACATGAAGCTGTCCAGCGGCGTCATGCGCCTGCCGGAGATGCTGCGCCTCGGCGTGCCCGTCGGGCTTGCGGTGGATGGCAGCGCATCGAACGACGCTTCCAACCTGCTCGAGGAGATCCGCACGGCCTATCTGCTGCACCGGTTGACCGCCGGCGACGACGCCCCCACCGGCTATGCGCTGCTCAAGCTCGCCACGCGCGGCGGCGCCCGCCTGCTGGGGCGGAACGACATCGGCCGCCTTGCGGTCGGATGCGCCGCAGACCTGTTCGCCATCCGGATGGATCGGCCCGAGCTGCTTTGCGCCGGCCGCGACGCGGCCAACCTGTTCGGCACGGTCGGGTACCACCGCGCGGCGGACTATGTGTTCGTCAACGGCCGGCTGACCGTGGAGGACGGTGCGCTGCTGAGCGTGGACGAGGCGCGCCTGCAGGCGGGAGCGGCCGCCGCCGTGCGCCGCCTGCTCGAAAAAAGCTGAACCATAAGGAGAACGCGCCCGGCCATGACCGTCAAATCCGTCACGCGCGCGGCGATTATCGCTGCGCTGTATGTTGCCGTTTCGTTTGCGGTGCAGCCGTTTGCCTCCGGGCTGATGCAGTGCCGCGTCAGCGAGGCGCTCACCGTATTGCCGTACTTTACGGCCGCCGCCGTGCCCGGCCTGTTCCTCGGTTGCCTGCTGTTCAACCTGCTCAGCGGGGCGGTCGTCTATGACGTGGTGTTCGGGTCTCTGGCAACGCTGCTGGCGGCGCTCTGCACGCTGTACCTGCGCCGGCGGGGCGTGAGCCGCTACTTTGCGCCCCTGCCGTCCGTCGTGCTCAACGGGTTGATCGTCGGCGCCGTGCTCGTGTACGCCTACGGCGTGCCCGCAACATATCCTCTGGCGGCGCTGTCCGTTGCCGCCGGCCAGGCAATCGCCTGCTACGGGCTCGGCCTGCCGCTGATGCTGCTGCTCGAGCGGTTCCGCACCCGCCTGTTCTGAGCGGCGCGGCATCCGCTTTGCAATGCGGGGCAATCGGGAGCGCGCAGGCGCCCCGCTTTCCCGGGCTTGCGCAAGGCGCCGGTTCCGGCGGCGGACGGCGATCGTGCCCGTTGACATTTTGGCGGGGTTCGGTACAATAGAAGCATGAAACGCACGATCATCCACATCATCCTGCCGCTCCTGCTCGCCGCCTGCTGCGGGCTGGCCGGTTGCGCGCAGGAGGCAACGGAGGAACCGCAGACCATGGAACAGCAATACCCCATCGCCACCATCGAAATGGCGGACGGCAGCGTCATCCGCATTGAGCTCTATCCCGATGTGGCGGAAAACACCGTCAAGAACTTCATCTATCTTGCCAACACCGGCTTTTATGACGGCGTGATCTTCCATCGCGTGATCGAGGGCTTCATGATCCAGGGCGGCGACCCGGACGGCACCGGCACCGGCGGCCCCGGCTACCGCATCAAGGGCGAGTTTTCCAACAACCATTACGACAACGACCTGAAGCATGAACGCGGCGTGATCTCCATGGCGCGGCAGGGCAACCCCTATTTCCCCGCTTCCGCCTATAACACCGCCGGCAGCCAGTTCTTCATCATGCACGCCGACAGCGAGCATCTCGACGGCGACTATGCCGCTTTCGGCCGCGTGATCGAGGGCATGGATGTGGTGGACGCCATCGCCGCCGTCGAGACCGACGCGAACGACCGTCCGCTCGTCGAACAGCGGATGGAGACCGTGCGCGTGGAGACCTTCGGCGTGGATTACGGCGAGCCGGAGCGCATCGAGGAGTAACGCCCTCGGCCGGGCGCGGCCCCTCGGAAAGGGTTCCATAGGACGGACGGCTTCCGTCCTTTTTTCCCGGGAAGAAAAGGGCAAAAGGAAGCCGGCGAATGAAAAAGGGGCGGGCGCGCCCACCCGCTTCCGTTCCCCCTGCCCGCCGGG